>Ga0078972_1003773_pt4 | contig 32488 bp, 31 predicted proteins | sample YelNatPaOPGAMG01_FD_67568 | JGI IMG/M metagenome (GOLD analysis project Ga0078972, IMG submission 67568) | Hot spring thermophilic microbial communities from Obsidian Pool, Yellowstone National Park, USA - OP-RAMG-01 (SPADES assembly) (version 2) | ecosystem: Environmental > Aquatic > Thermal...
TTTATATTTGGATCTCCACCTTGGGCTTCAATTATTTCATGCATTTTCTGTAAAGCTTTTCCTGAAGAAAGAAGAGACATTGCCAAATCTTTTCCCTGGCCTCTTGCTGCTAAACCTGAAGCTTCAAGAAGTAGACCTGCTAAAGCAGTAGCTTTTTCTCTTAGGCTTGTTGGACCCCTTCCCTCCAATGCTTCAAGCGCTTCTCTTGCTTCTAAGGCTGGGCCAACTGCATGACCAACAGGTTGATCTCCATACGTTACTCCACAAACAGTATGGATTCCTAGTCGCCTACCGAGTTCTATGAACTTTGAAGCCAACTCTCTTGCTTCTTCTTCGTTTGAAAGTTTCGTTCCATTTCCAACAGGTAAATCAACTACGAGGTAGTTAACACCAACAGCCAACTTTTTCGACATAACGCTTGCTAGAAGCTGACTTATGGGATCAATTGACAATGGATGTTCTACTCTGCTTATAAACAAGTCGTCTGCTGGCGAAAGACCAAGCTTACCTCCCCAAACTATTGCTCCTCCAACCTTTAAGGCAACTTCTTTAAATTCTTGTGGAGATAGCTCTACAGGTGCTAAGACTTCCATTGTATCTGCCGTTCCACTTGGGCTAGTTATGGATCTACTTGAAGTTTTGGGGATAAGTAAACCTGCCGCAGCAACGATGGGCACTATGAGCAAAGAAACCTTGTTTCCCGGCACTCCACCAATCGAATGTTTTTCATAAACAGTTCGGTCGAAACTTATTTTTTCTCCTAGATCTGCCATAGCCCTAGTTAAGTTTTCTATGTCTTCGATTTCCATTTTTCGATACATTTGCGCAACTATAAAACTTGTAAGTTCTACATCACTTAGTCTGCCTAAGACAGTATCTTTTACTATCTCATAGTAATGTTCCTTGCTTAATTTCTCACCTGACAAGAAATTCCTTATTGCTATTGCAGACAATGACATAGACTCATAGCTCACTGAAACAGTTTCTCCTTCCTTTATTTTTAGTTCGTCAGCTAAAGCAGGATCAACAATTATTTCATCGTTTGGTACTAGAGAATTAAAAACAAACACTATACTTACTGTGAATTTTTCCCCTTTGATTACTTTTATTCTTGAACCATTGTCAACTCCTAATCTTCTTGCATTCTCGTAACTAATGCCAGCGCTAATGAACGTTGGGGAAAGCTTCTTTATAGTTGTTTTTAAATTCAACAAACTACCTACGACTAGACCTGAAGTTATATTTAAGTTTTAGGTTATACTTAGCTTTCTTCTTCATCGTTATGCTCATGTTCAGGTTCAGCGTAGTTTACTTGCTCGGCTTCCATCTCAGTTTGTCTTAAGACTTGTTGCAATCGCTCAGAGGGCTGAGAAATCAAGCCAACTGAGTAGTACAAGAACTCTACGAACAATGGCTCTGGAATTAGCCCAACAACAGCATTTACTTCGTTTACAATTGTTCTAGGGACTCCCATCACACTGTACTTCTGAGAAAGACGAGGAAATTCTATAGCCTCAACCATGTCGCTTTTTATTAGTGGGTTCACCATTGCAAACTGATGAGCCATCAAAACCATTCTTGGACAATAGGGACATGTTGGAGTAACAAAAACTTGAATATGCCCTTACAGTATCTGCATCCAACTTCCTTTATGAAAACTACTATTCTTACGGGCTTGTCCATTTCTTCTTTAAACCTCTGTTTTAAGTATTCTGCGTCTTCCTTGCTAAGTAACCTTTCTTCAGACATTATTCTTCTTCCGTCAGTCAAATGTTATCCTGTATTTAAGTATAATCCTGTTATTAGTTTTTTATACTTTGATAACTAAAGTAAAGCTTTAGGATTTTCTAAAGGCTTAAAAGTCATAAAAGAAAAAGTTGTAAGTGTAAAATAAATGAAAAGCTTTAAAATCACAAAGAAAAGGGAGAAGCAAAATGTACAAGGAGCGTTTTTTGGTAGCAAGAGATGAAGAAATAAAAAGTGGTTTAACAACAGACGTTTACTTCTTGTTTACTGAGGAGATAATTAAAAAGAAAAAAGACATAGACGTAGTTATGGAATTTTATGCTAGAGGTTTTCCAGACGGTCAAAACTGGGGTGTTGTAAGCGGAGTTTATGAAGTTTTAAAGTTGCTCGAAGGAAAGCCCGTTAATGTTAGGGCCATGGAGGAGGGAACCGTTTTTCTTTCTGATCCTCGAACTGTAGCATACGAGCCAGTTCTTCAGGTAGAAGGTCGTTACTCTGAATTTGCAAGGTTTGAAAATCCTGTCCTTGGTTTCTTGTGTAGTATGAGTGGGGTCGCAACAAGAGCCGCAAGGTTGAGGATGATTGCAGACGATAAACTTTTGCTAAGTTTTGGCTCTAGAAGAGCACATCCTGCAATCGCACCTGCGATAGAGTGGAGTGCTTTCATCGGAGGCGCAGATGCTGTTTCTAACGTTATAGGAGCTAAATTTATTGAGCAAAAACCTGCTGGTACGATGCCGCATTCTTTGATTTTAATCCTAGGCGATCAAAGAGAAGCTTGGAAAGCTTTTGATGAAATAGTAGACAAGACAGTGCCTAGAATTGCACTAGTAGATACACTCTATGATGAAAAAACGGAAGCAATAATGGCAGCTGAAACCCTCGGTAGAAAACTGTACGGCATAAGGATGGATACTCCTGGTTCTAGAAAAGGGAATTGGAGAAGAATAATCGATGAAGTAAAATGGGAGCTAGCAGTAAGAGGGAGAAGTGATATAAAGATAATAATCTCTGGAAATGTAGATGACAACGTAGTAAATAACTTAAAAGATATTGTTGATGGATTTGGAGTTGGTACTTACATAAGCAACGCTCCCTCTATAGATTTTAGTGGAAAAGTTGTTGAGTTAATTTACCCAAATGGAGAAAGAGTTCCTAGAGCTAAGAGAGGGGACATTTCTGGAAAAAAGCAAGTCTACAGAAATTGGGAAACGTTTGAAGACGTTATACAGTTAGATCGGTCTAAACCTTTAGAAAACTACGAACCGCTATTGAAAGATGTTATGGAAAAGGGAAAAATATTAAAAGCATTTCTTTCTCCAAAAGAAATAAGAGAAAAAACCCTGAAGCAATTAAGCCTCTTGAAGAACGCACATCCTAAAGTTACTTGGAGAATCTAAGCTTTTCCTTCAAGAGCCAGGAGTTTTAGACTCCTTTATTAAATCAACTTTAAGAAATCAAAAACTTAATTAATTTCTAAACAAAATGTTAAATCCTTCTTCCTTAAGTTAAAGCCATAGCGAATGGCAGCAAGAAGATTCCTTCCATTTGATGAAAAAGTGATTCATGAAAGTAGCGCATCTTATATTGGAGGCCATTCTAGGTGGTCTTCCAAGCTAGATGGCTTTCTTGTTTTAACAAATAAAAGATTGTACTTTGAAGTTGTAGTTGGAGGTATATTTGATAAGAGGCCCGAGCTCTTTTTTGAAGTTCCTTTAACTCAAATTTCAGAAATAAAAGTTGGAAAGTACTCATCTTTAAGTAAGCCCGTACTAACTGTTGTCTACAAATCTTCTTCTGGAAATACTGAGCAACCTTCGTTTCAAGTAGAAGACCCTGAAAATTGGAAATCTGCCTTTTCATCGGTGAAAGTTGGTTCTCCCTTCTAGTGGGAAGTATCGCCATAGAGATGCTGTCGAGCTACGTCATTTTTTGAGAATTTTAAGAAATGTTTAAATAGTAACTTCTCAAAACTTTTTTGTAGAGTGAGATGCAATGTTTTCTAATCAAGCAAACGATACTACTGGAGCAATTTACTGGGTAATTTACATAATAGCAATTATCATGAGTTTTGTTGGTATACTGATTTCAAGCAAGATACGCCACGACAGAGAAGTTGAAAGGTTTAGAAAGAGCATAATCATAGCTTCAAGAGACCCTTCTGCAGTTTGGCCAGGAATGGAACAAGAAGGGCAACAGTAGTTCTTTAACTAACTTCTGTAACATTAGTCAAAAACAAAAATAAATTAAAATTGAACTTCAATTAGAAAGCAACTTTTCTTAGTTAAGTCATCCATAAGGAGACTTCTGACTTTAGTCGTGGAGTAGGCTACTTGGCTTAAATAGTTCATAGTCTATTTTATTTTATAGTAGAAAAGCAACTGCTTAAATAATCTAGAGATTCAGCTCTTGGTCTATGAAGCCTCTAAGAGAAGTAGGAATCCTCGGTTTTGGCGGGTACGTCCCTATGTACAGAATAAAAGACGAAGAAATCGCGAATGTTTGGAACGCTCAGACCTCTGGTCTTCCTGTAATAGAGAAAGCTGTTCCTAGCCAAGACGAAGATGTGTTCACTATGAGTTACGAGGCGGCAAAGAACGCAATAGCGCGGGCAAAAATTAGCCCAAACTTAATTCGTGCCGTTTTTGTTGGTACAGAGTCTAAGCCTTATGCTGTAAAACCAACTGGCTCTATGCTCGTAACTTCCTTAGGCCTAGACAACAGATCCTTAGCGGCTGAATATGAATTCGCATGCAAAGCAGGAACTGAGGCCTTTCAGTCTGCAATTGCTTTAGTCGGTAGCGGAATGCTAGAATATTCGATGGCAATAGGAGCTGACATAGCTCAAGGTAGACCTGGCGATGAGTTAGAGTTTACCTCGGGTGCCGGAGCAGCAGCATTTATTTTTTCTAAAAAGTCCAAAGAAACAGTAGCTTTTCTAGAATACTCAGTTTCATATGTCTCAGATACTCCTGATTTTTGGAGAAGGCAAGGTCAAAAGTATCCACAACATGCGGGCAGGTTTACTGGAGAACCTGCCTACTTCAACCACATAATTTCTTCCGTAAAAACTCTGTTTGAAGAAACTGGTCTTAAGCCTAGTGATTTTAGCTATGCTGTTTTTCACCAGCCAAATACCAAGTTTCCTTTAAGAGTCGGAGAAATCCTAGGTTTCCCACCTGAAAAAATAAAGCCAGGACTTTTAAGTCCTGTAGTGGGCAACGCATACGCTGGAATAGTACCACTTGGCCTTTCTGCTACTCTTGAAGTTGCTAAGCCAAACGAAAGGATTCTCGTGGCATCTTTTGGATCTGGAGCTGGAAGCGATGCCTTCTCATTCGTTACTCAAGAAGCTCTCGAAGAGAAAAAAAATCTTGCGCCATTAGTTTCTGACTACATAAAAAGAAAGAAATACGTTAGCTACGTAACTTATGCGCTATATAAGGGTAAGATTCCAAGGTGAGAGAAATGAAACCAATTGTAGTTGGAGTTGGAATGACTAAAGTAGGAGAACATTGGGATGAGTCACTAAAAAGTCTTGCAGTTGAAGCATCTTTGGAAGCAATAGATTCCTCTGGCTTAACTCCGGAAGTAATAGTTTTCTCAAATATGATGTCTGGTAGACTACAAGTACAGGATCATCTTGGGACTTTACTGGCGGACGAGCTTGGATTAAGAGGTCTTCCTGCTGTTCGTGTTGAGGCGGCATGCGCTTCTGGTGGCGTAGCTTTTCATGTTGCTTACAACATGATTAAGTCTGGCATTTACAAAGTAGCCCTTATAGTTGGTGCAGAAAAAATGTCAGATACTTCAACAGAACAAACAACAACTGCTTTAATGACTGCTGAAGATCGCGAGTATACTGGCTTCTACGGAGCGAGTTTCGTTAGTCTAAATGCGTTAGCTCATCGTCTCTACATGGAAAAGTTCAACGTTTCAGAAGAAGAGATGGCTTCATTAGCTGTGCTTTCTCATGAAAATGGAGTTAACAATCCATTTGCAATGTATCGTAGGAAAATTTCAACAAAAGAAGTTTTAGAATCTCCTTATGTAGCTGACCCAATTCATCTCCTTGAAGCTGCTCCTATTTCAGATGGTGCAGCAGCTGTAGTTCTAGCGTCGGAAGAAGTTGCTAAAACTAAATCTTCTGTCGTTAGTGTTGAGGCTTCAACAGTAGCAACTGATGCAATAAGGTACTACGAAAGAGAAGACCTATTAACGTTCGAATCTGCTAAAAAAGCGTTCATGAACGCTGTTTCTGCTTCAAAAATAGAAAAGGATCAAATAGACATTCTGGAACTTCACGATGCATTTACAATTGTTGGCTATCTTACTCTTGAATCTGCTGGTATAGCTGAAAGAGGTAAAGCTGCTAAGCTGGTAGCAAGTAACAAGTTTACACTTTCTGATAAGCCTGCTGTAAATACTATGGGTGGCCTAAAGTCAAGAGGTCATCCAATTGGTGCAACTGGACTCTACCAAATATCTGAACTCTACTTGCAACTAACGAACAATGCAGGGAAAAATCAAGTAGATAATGCAAAAATTGGGGTTGCGTTTAATGTTGGAGGAGTAGGAACCACAACTTCTGTTAGTGTTTTAAAGAGAAGGTGATACTTATGAGCGAGTCTGTTCCAAGGTATTGGAGAGAAATCAAAATTAGAGAGCGTCTAATTGGCTCTAAGTGTGAAGACTGTGGAAGAATAACATTTCCACCAAGAAAAGTTTGCCCATACTGCAGAAGTAGGAAATTAACTGAAGTAGAACTTCCAAAGAAAGGTAAGCTTCTAAGCTACTCTGTCGTCAGGAAGCCTCCTGCTGAGTTTGAAAAATATGCCCCCTATGTGATTGGCATAATCACTCTTGAAAATGGTGTCAACGTCATATCTCAGCTAACAGATATAGACTTAAAAGACGTAAAAATCGGCATGGAACTCGAAGGTGTTCTGAGAAAGTACAGGGAGGAAGGTGAAGAAGGCTTAATTCACTACGGAATTAAGTTTAGACCGAGAATCAAATAACCTTTACTTCCGTCTATATCTCTAGTCCAAAAGCATCAAGGAAAGCTTTCATTTTTTGGTATTCGTTTAAAAAAGTATAGCCTTTCTCTGTTAGCTGATAGAGTATTTTATTTTCATCTACTACTTCTTCTATTAAACCTCTTCTTAGCAACTCTCCTATCCTCGGCTCCAATCGATCGTAGGACAAATTTGCTTTTTGCATTATCCTAGACTTCCCTATTCTTCCTTCTTCCTTTATCGCGTTTAATATATCTACAATTATGGATAGGTTTGATCTGTATTTCTTGAAGCTCATTTTTCAACTTTCTTTGTTTCACTTAACATAACTATAAAGAGTATTAATCCAAGAAACCTAAAAGAATTTTCTAAAACTAAAGCTACTCCAAACCTCATTCTAATAAAGTAACTCATGTGGCTTAAGCTTAATAAAAAGTAACCTAAGCTCACTATCATCTGACTTCTTTTTCTTGAGTTAATATATCTTATTAGTACAGAAAGTGATAAGTACAGAAGTATGAGCGCGTTTATAAAGTTAATTCCAGTTGAAATCATAAAAAACGGAACAAGCTCAAGACTTTCTTCAATTGATTCGTAAGAAGTTTTAAGCTGGTAGTAAAGTAACACCAAGTAGGAAACGAGACTTAGTATACTTTGAAGCATCTCTGAAAAGGCATTTACAGGAATTGCCGTTCTCGCAGAGCTTAAAATGGTTTCGACGAGAATAATACTTCTAAGCAAGCTCGAGGTTCCAATTAACAGGAAGGCAATTTCGTAACCCAAAAAGATTTTCTCACCTGAGAGGTTATAGTTTCTTAGTGCTCTTAAAGCCACTACTATTGCAAGTACTCCAGAAGCAAACTCAAAAGTAGGATACAGCATTAGGAAAATGTTCATCCTTGACTTTTCAGTACCTTTTGTAAGAAATTAGCTTTTAAATGCTTTTAATAAAGAGCCAGGGAGGGGATTTGAACCCCTATAGAATGGGTCTGCAGCCCATCGCCTCTCAGTTGACAAAATCACCTGGTTCGGCCACCCTGGCCCATCTAAAGAAGATACTTCAGCTTTAAATAAATTTTCTTTTTTACCCCTAACCCCTTTGAATTTCAAAGGATACAGTTAAATAATGAACCTTTACATTGTTATTACTATGGATGTGCAGTGTGAACGCTTTGTGAAGTATGCTCTACCTGCTATAAGAGCGCTAGTTGCAAAACGCTTGATAGAGGAAAAAAAGATGTCTCAGACAGAAGTTGCTAGTTTTTTAGGTGTTTCTCAAGCTTCAATAAGCCAATATTTAAGTTCGAAAAGGGGTAAAAGATTAGTTAAAGAAATTTCAAGTGTACCTGAGCTGAAAACTGCTATAAACAGACTAGCTGAGATGTTGATAGATAAGAATTGCTCTGAAGAAGAAAAGTCAAAGGCTGTATGTTCTGTTTGTAAACTAGTTGGAGAAAAAGTCTTGTCTAGTGCAAAAATTCTTCCTGCAAAGTAGCGTTACAGTGGGAATTTTTGGGTATCCCTGGAAGCTTGGGAACGAAAAATGGCCTGAGGAACTAGACTTAGGAGGAAAAAAAGTTCTATCTCATTTACTTGAAAAAATAAGCGAAATAAGCGATGAAATAATCATCGTTGCCTCTTCTCAAAATCAGGCATTGTTGATCAAAAGAATAATGGAGTCTGAAGGTTTCTTAGGAGCAAAAGAGTTCATTTTAGATTCTTCTGGAAACGTTCTAGAAATGACTCTGAAACTAATTCAATCTGCGAATGGTGAAAAATTACTCATTGTGCCCTCTTCTTCTCCATTTGTTCCCACTGAAGTTATAATGCTCCTTCTAGACTTATTGGAAGGAAGGGACGGTGTCTTTCTCAGGGATAAGCTTGGAAACCTATACAAGCGCCTTTTTTCGTTAAGAAGAAGGACGTCTCTGGAGGCCATCACTTTTGAAAAAGAAGTTAACAAAGATCTAAAGGACATTCCCATGAAGTTAAGAAAGACGATGGCAATATCATGGAACGCTGTTTCTTCTTTGGACCCCTTACACCTTTCATATTTTTCAATTGCTACTGAAGAGGACTACTTTTCTGCAAAAAAGTTACTCTCAAAGGTGAGAAAGGAGATTGAGTAAGGTTGTTGGCCCCATAAGTATATTTGGTATAAAGTACGACGGTGCAATAGAGAAAGGTATTAACTTACCCAGGTTAGTCGTAGAAATAGCACGAAAGTCAAATTTTAAAATTACTGATGGCGATATAGTTATACTTACCCATACTGTAGTGGCTAAAGCAGAAGGTCTAGTTTTTAACTTAAACAAGATTAAGCCTTCTCCATTTGCAGAAGCTATTGCAAAAAAACTTGACAAAGACCCAAGAGTAATACAGCTAATACTCAACGAAACAAAAAATATAGTTAGACTTGAAAGAAAAAACCTAATTACGGAAAGCAAAGCCGGAGTTATTTCAGCCAATGCAGGTGTTGACTTGTCAAACGTTGATGGTGGCGATTCTGCAGTTATAGTTCCAAGAAATCCAGATAAGGTTGCAAAAAAATATGCTGAAGAGTTCAAAAAGCTTGGATTTAACGTAGCGGTTATAATCACAGATACCTTGGGAAGACCGTTTAGACTAGGCGATGTTAATTTTGCTATAGGTAGCTATGGAATAACACCACTGAGAGACCTAAGAGGGAAAAAAGACCTCTTCGGAAGAGTTTTAAGAATTAAGAGAATTGCGATAATAGACGAGCTTGCAGCTTCCGCAGAGCTAATAACTGGAAGCTCTAACGAAGGCATAATAGGTGCCATAGTTAAAGGCTACAAGTATGAAAAAAGTAGAAAAGGTGCAAAGTCAATTCAACGTCCACCCGAGAGAGACTTCTTTAAGTAGTTGCTTCCTGACTTTCTTACCGCTCCTTATTTTACAGTTAAGTTGAAGGTCACTCTTTTTTGAAGAGTGAAACTTACTTCTTCCTGCTCTTTATTGCAAGAACGTTCGCTATTATTTCTGCAGCTTCGTCGTGACTTATTTTTGAGGTATTTATTGTTATGTCATAAAGCTTTGAATTCGTCCAGTCAACGTTGAAGAGGACCCTAGCTCTTTCCGACCTTTCCTTATCGGAAAATTCAACTTCCTTCGCTGCTTCTTCTAGAGAAATTTTTCTTCTTTCTGCAACTAATTTAATCCTGTCTTCTTTATCCTTGTGCAAAAACACTTTCAAATTGGCCGGTTTATCAAGGCCTAAGAGTGCAGACCTACCCTCGATTATTGCATTTCCTTCGTTTAATTTGTCTATAACCATGTTTCTTACTACTCCTTCTAAATCAATTTCTCCCGACTTCTCCATTTCCGCCAATTGCTCAAAGGATACTTTTATTTCGTTTACAATAGTTCTGAAGAAGTATTCTGTGTTGTAAACTGGTAATCCAGTAATCTTTGACAACTTATTGCCAACGTCTGTTGTTCCTGAGCCCAACTCTCCACAAATAAGCACTGTGGCCAACTTTCCTCGTTTATACTAAAATCACTAGGATTTTAACTTTTTTATAGGGCGAGTGCGCTCAGAAAAACCCAGAGCTTTAGCTCTGGGAGGATTGGGCCTTCAAGTCTTAAAAAAGAAAAATCTTTATTAAGGAAAATTTGAACCAGAAGCAAGGAATGAGTTCAGTCTCAGGCTCTGTCTTAAGGATGTTCAGTGGAAACAGAGGTACAATATTTTCGGTTGTTTTTATTATACTTGTGGCTACGACCTTTGCTGGTACTTTTTATCCACCAGATAAAACGCTAGAAAATGAGTTAAGACAAATGGCTGAAGAACTTAAAGGGAGCAGCATGCTTTCCATAACTTTAAAGATCTTTTCTAATAATGCTCTTATCGCGTCTGGAATGATAGTTCCTTTGTTTGGCATTGGTTTGAGTATTTACTCTACCTTTAGCACAGGTGTTGCAATAAGTTCGATAAGTAACAACGTTATTAATCCGCAGATAGCTTTTTTTGGAGTCCTCGTAATGCCACATGGATTAATAGAGTACATAACTTACTCCTTAATAGTTACTGAGAACGTAGTTCTTACGTATAAAATCATCGGCAGGCAAAAAGATCTAAAAGGCGAATTGAAGGTGGCTTTGGTTACTATGGTTCTATCTTATCTTTTGCTCCTTCTAGCTGGGTTTATAGAGGCCTTCTTTATAGGTCCTGGTCTAAATTTAAAGAGCATCTGAAGTTTTTGCTTTCCTATGAAAATCTAAGAGAAAGCCTAGAATTTTTAGTTACAAGATAAAGTTGTTAAAAGTTTTATTCTTCTCGCTCCTCATTTTTATTGGGACATAAGAAGGAAAACTCTTAATTATTCTCATTCTTCTTCCTTGCCCATGGAAGGCACAAAGCTGAGCCCTGGAATAGTTTTGAACTCTTCTTCGTCAAGTGGCATATTCATAGTTAAGAAAGTATATGAAAAATTCTTAAATGATTCAAGCATAGTGGACCTAGTCTACTTTCCAGAAAACATCGAAGACCAAGTTGAGTTTGATTCTTTATTTAATTTGGTCGCTAAAAAGATGGAACTGGGCGAAGTTAATTCTCTTCCTTCTGCTCTAAGCGAATATTCGTCTAGTTTCGGTATTCCATTTCAGTCTACGTTTGTTTCTGCTCTATCCTATTCTTTTAGGTTTGGTATAGACGTACCCTACAAAAAGCCCGTTAGAAAATTTCTCGTTAAAAGTGAAGACGTTGAACTTGACGAAAAGAGTATGCTTTTCGGAGTTCTTAAAGCTCCTATTTTTGTAGATTTTGACATTTTTAGTCCCTTTGAGTTGGTACTAAAACAAAACCTGCTTGGAGAATGGTATGCAACTAGAGTAGAAGGCTACATCTACCATAAACCAGTTAGTCCCATAACTGATACCTCTCCGCGCACAGGTCTTTCTATGCAGGTGGGCGTTAACTCTCTTATCTGGAGCACAGATTTTTACTCAACGTTTGGTACAGTTACTTTGCCGGTCCGATTCTTTGCAAAAGTTCCTAACCTATCTGAAGGAGACCTTCTTTTCTTAAGAGGAGATTTAGACAAGCAACTAGGTGGCCTTTTGGTTAAAACTTTAATAAATGCCACAAAGAAAGAGGCTTGGTTTATGATCTAGATTTCTTGCATAATTCCTTATAGGTGCTGTTTGTTTACGATAGTTCCTTTAGATTTGGAAATAAGGATATCAAAGGTATTGTTCTCAAAGGGTCAACCTAAAAAAATAGTTTAAAAAATAAATAGATTTATTTCTTCTTTGTTTTTCTTGTTTTTTTCTTAGCAGCCTTCTTAGCTTTAGGTTTAGCCTTCTTCTTTGTGGCTTTCTTCTTGCGTGCTTTTGGAGGTGAAACCGAAGGTGCCTCAGTTGGAGGTGGCGCTACTTGACTAGGTTGTTCAGTGGAAGGTTTTTTCTCTTCTGCTGGATTCTTACTTTCTTCCATCTTCAATACACAGATAGATATACATGTGAAATCAGTATAAAAATGTTTCTCTTATTTCTACTCAAGTAAACTTCGTTGCAACAAAAGTCAGTGCATGAGTAAACAGAAGTCTACTGAAGAGCTTCCTTAATTAAAGGACGCTTAGTATCTTAAGAAAGTGAATTTCTAATAGTTGCTTTAAACTTAAGGCCATTTTGTGTATGCTCAAAGGTACGTAACTACTCTTAGTTTAAAATAAAAACTAAACATTTATAACCCTGTTATAACGCTTCTTGTCTTAAAATGACTTTAGAAGTTAAAAACTTAACAGTTTCTACAGGAGAAAAACAGATACTTGATAATGTTTCACTCAGTTTGGAGAGATCTCAGCTTGTTGTGCTGATGGGCCCAAATGGGTCAGGAAAGTCAACATTGGCACAAACTCTGTTAGGTTCTCCGTTCTATAAGATAGTTAAAGGCGACGTATTACTTGATGGAGACTCTATAATAAACTTAAAAACGTACGAAAGGGTAAGAAAAGGGCTGTTTTTAGTTTTTCAAAATCCCGTTGAGATTCAAGGAGTTTCTGTTCTAAACTTAATAAAGGCTGCACGTAGTTCAATAGCAAACGAACAGACTTCTGTTTTCGAGTTTAAGAGCAGATTGTCTCCTCTTCTAAGCTTTCTTAACCTGGAAGATTCCTTTCTGTTTAAAAACGTAAACGTAGAAATGTCTGGAGGTGAAAAGAAAAAATCAGAAATGCTTCAGCTTCTTGCTATTAAACCAAAGTATGCAATATTGGATGAGCCCGACTCTGGGTTAGACGTAGACTCCTTAAAGCTTGTAGCTAAAGCTATAACTAACTTACTCAACGATAACGTTGGAGTTTTGCTTATAACTCATTATACACGAATCCTTAACGAATTGCCATCTCCCGACAAAGTGCACGTAATGTTGAACGGAAAAGTAGTTACTTCTGGTGGAATAGAAATTGCAAAAGAAATAGATAGAGGTGGTTATGAGTGGGTAGAGAAAAGCTAGGCAAGGTTACACCAGAAATTACTGGAATAAAGCCACTAAGCTTACACTATGAGAAAAAGATAGAATCTCCAATAGACGAAGATACAGTAAGGAAAATTTCCAAAGAAAAAGGAGAGCCAGAATGGATGCTAAAAAAGAGGTTGGATTCTTTGAAGGTATTTAACTCTCTTCCAATGCCAAACTGGGGCTTCGACCTTAGCTCAATCGTAAACTTCGATGAACTTATACCATATGCAAAGCCATTTTCAGAAAAGCTTGAAGAAAGTTCAAAGATCCCTCAAGAAGTTATGAAAGTTCTGGAAAAATTAAACATACCTGAAGCAGAAAGAAAGTACCTTTCTGGCTCCGGCACTATGTTGGATTCTGAAGTTTTGTATCGAAGAATAAAAGATGAACTTAGAAGAAAAGGAGTAATTTTTACGGATATGGATACCGCAGTCAAAGAATATCCTGAGCTTGTTAAGAAGTACTTTATGACATTCATAGTTACCCCTCACAACAACAAATTTGCTGCGCTCCATGGAGCGCTTTGGAGTGGGGGGAGCTTCGTTTATGTTCCAAAAGGTGTAAAGGTTGGCTTACCTTTGCAAGTTTTCTTCTTGATAAACTATCCTAAGCTCGGGCAATTCGAGCATACTATAATCATAGCAGACGAAGGTTCAGAAGTTGAGTACATCGAGGGTTGCTCAGCTCCTGTCTATAGTACTCATAACTTGCATAGTGCAGTAGTTGAGGTTCATGTCAAGAAAAATGCTTTCGTGAAGTATGTAACGATTCAAACTTGGACAAAAAATGTTCTTAACTTAAACACAAAGAGAGCTGTAGTTGAGGAAGGTGGAACGCTAAGGTGGGTCTCTGGAAATATTGGTTCTGGTCTAACTATGTATTATCCTTCAGCAATACTAAAAGGAAAAGGTGCAAGAGCTGAATTCCTCTCAGTGACTTTTGCTGGAAGCAACCAAAAGAAAGAAACAGGATCAAAAGTTTTTCATCTTGCTCCAGGAACAAGATCAAGGATAGTTTCTAAGAGCATTGTAAAAGCTGGAGGCTATGCTGCATATAGAGGGTTGGTTCATGTTTCTAAAGGCGCAAAAGGTAGCGTTTCTTCTGTTAAGTGTGATGCTTTGTTGTTAGATGACCTTTCTGAGTCTGCAACGTATCCTTACATTGAGTCTTATGAAAGTGATGCCGAAGTTACACATGAAGCAACAGTTAGTAGAATAGAGGAAGAAAAACTGTTTTACTTAATGAGTCGTGGCCTAAGTGAGACTGAAGCTAAGGCTATGATCACAAGAGGTTTTATGGAGCCCATTATGATGAATCTTCCCTTAGAATATGCTCTTGAGCTGAATAGGCTCATAGAGCTTGAACTTGAAGGAGAAGGTGTTGTTGGGTGATGAATAAAAAAAGCCTTAAAGATGAGATAGAAAAACTAAAAGAAATTAAGCATGAGGAGTCGAAGCACTTACACCCCCCAAGCTGGAAATACTTTGACGAAAACTCTTCTCTTTTTAAGTACAATGAGAGGTGGAAATACTTAGATACAGAAAAAATTTTTCTAGAAAGTAAGAGGATAAAGAAAGTTGAGATAAAAGAAGCTGTAGAGCAATCACAATATAAGGATTACAATGATGCAATACTCCTAGAGGACAATTTAGCTAAAGTTTACACATATGATCCTAATGGTTGTTCTATTTCTTCCACGACTAATTTAGACGAGGATTCTCTTAACAAAATCGTAGAAATTGTACAAAGCGAAAAACTAAAAGATCAAATGGAAGCAAATAGCTTGGCGCTCTCAAGCTGGGGCGCACTCATACACAGTAAAAGTAATGAAAAGAATCGAGTTTTTTATTCTGTTGCAGCAACTATTCCAATTTCTCTTTTTAATATAATACATGCAGATAAAAGCTCAATTTTAGATATCGACATGAAGCATTCTTCTAAAGATGTCCTTCACGAGCTTACATATATTCGTTTGGATAAAAACTCGGCTTTAACTCTTAACATATTCTTCTCTTCATTTAAATATAGCTCAGTAATAAACTTCAGGATAAAAATGGAGGAAAATTCTTTACTAAACTTAAATTTAGTTCAAAGTAGTAACTCTGTATGTTCCTCAAGTATAGAAGTTCAAATGGTTGGAAAGCATTCTAAGTTTAACCTTAAATCTTTGCTTCAAAGCCAAGAAAGTGGTCTCGTTGATAGCAACCTGTTAGTTGACCACCTAGAAGAAGATACCCACAGTAAAGTAGAATCTTTTGGAATAACTAAAAATGGAACAATAATAATAAAAGACTGGAGTAACATCGCATTCAATTCGTCTTCTACCTCTATAAAGGGAAAAGTAATCTTGCTAACTGAAGATTCGAAAGCCTATGCTATTCCAAACTTAAGGACAAGAGGAAACAAGATTTCAGCTTCTCATGGGATATCCTTAAGTAGAATAACTCAAAACGAACTATTCTACCTTATGAGCAGAGGCTTAAGCGAAGACGAGGCTACTCTTCTAGTTTCAACAGGCTTCATAGAGTATGCGTTAAATAGTATGGAATCTGAAATGCTTAAAAGCGAAGAAATAAAAGGTTATCTTATAGGCTCTCTTAAAGGGTGAAAGAGTTGTTTGACCCACAAGACATAAGAAGTGATTTTCCTATACTTAACGTAAAGATAAATGGAAAGCCTCTAATTTATTTCGACAATGCTGCCACTTCTCAAAAACCAAGGCAAGTTATTGAAGCTATTGAAAATTTCTATTTCTTAAAGAACGCAAACGTTGGAAGGTCTCTACATACTCTTGCAGAAGAAGCAACTGAACTTTATTTTCAGTCAAGAAAGAAAGTTGCAAGCTTCATAAACGCAGATCAGGAAGAAATTGTATTTACAGGTGGAACAACAGACTCTTTAAATGCCATCGCAAACGTAATTGCTGAGAACTTTCTAAATCCTAAGGATATGGTCGTTACTAGTATACTCGAGCATCATAGTAACTTGCTTCCATGGCTGAAAGTTTGTAAGGCAAAAGGCTGTACACTTAAGATAGTTCACACAAATAAAAATTGGACAGTAAATGTTGAAAAGTTGGAAGCTTTACTGAAAGAAGGTGCTAAAGTTGTTTCTTTAACTCACGTTTCTAATGTTCTTGGAACAATAAATCCTATAAGGGAAATTTCAAGGATCGTTCATTCTTATGATGCAATTTTAGTTGTTGACGCTGCGCAATCTGTTCCTCATATGCCTGTGGATGTAAAAGACTTAGACTGTGACTTCATGGCGTTTGGAGCTCATAAGATGCTTGGACCTATGGGAATTGGGGTGTTGTACTTAAAAAGAAGGTACGCTGACCTCATAGAACCATGGAACCTCGGAGGGGGGATGATAAAGTCTGTTACGCTATACAACGAGGCGCCTGAACTTTCTTGCTGTAAGGTGACTTATGAAGATACTCCCATAAAGTTTGAGGCAGGTACCCCAAACGTTGAAGGAGCTATTGGTCTAAGCGTCGCTATAGACTACCTAAGTAAGCTTGGCATGGCTTCTGTTCTTTCTCATGAAAGACAATTAGTTAAATACTTACTTGAAAACTTAAAGGGAGGCTCCTTTGAAGTTTATGGTCCTAGGGACGCAAACAGCATTACTGGAATTGTATCTTTCAACATAAAGGGTATACATGCTCACGACGTAGCTTACCTGCTTGATAAGCTTGCTGGAGTTGCAGTTAGATCTGGACATCACTGTGCTCAACCGTTGGTGAATGTACTGGGAACAACTGCTACAGTGAGGGCAAGTTTTTATGTTTATAATACTGTAGAGGAAATAAATACTTTTATAGAAGCCTTAAAAGAAGTTGAAAAGAAGTTAAGATGAACTCTGATTCCCTTTATCTAGAAAACTTGTTAGACCACTATCGAAATCCGAGGAACTACGGTGAAATGAAAAATCCTGATCTTGTAGTTGAAGATGCAAACTTGTCGTGTGGGGATGAAGTAAAATTCTTCATTAAGCTTGACAAAAATAAAAACATAATCGAAGACATTAAGTTTGTTTCAAGAAGCTGTGCTGTTTGTAAGGCTTCTGCTTCGATGCTTACAGAATTGGTAAAAGGAAAACCAATCAGTTTTGTTAACTCTTTAACGAAGAAGGATGTTTTTAACTTCTTTGGTGGTAGCATCGACCCCTCTCGCGAAAAATGTGCGCTACTGCCTCTAAAGGCTATTCAGAGCAAAACAAAAACAATCGAAGAAGGCATTCACGAAAAGCCAAAGGATTCTTGTTTTTAGCGAAGCGTAATCTTAAGATGGCTAAGTCTTCTGTTGACCTCGTTGTAAAGGGTATAGTTCAGGGTGTTGGATTTAGGCCGTTTGTTTTCCGTTTAGCTAAGGAACTAAAATTAAATGGATATGTAACAAATTCAGGAGAAGGTGTTGAGATTCACCTGGAAGGCGAAGAAAGTTCTATTGATGAGTTCGTATTAAGACTAAAAAAGGATAAACCACCAAGAGCAAGAATTGACGAAATAGTAGAAAAAGATTCTACACTTATGAACTTGTCTTCATTTCAAGTTATAGCAAGCAAAGAAACCAAAGTTTCTACTATTCCTCCTCCAGACATTGCTATCTGCAACGATTGCAAAAATGAGTTGTTAAGTAAGAACGATAGACGATATCTTTACCCTTTGATAAGTTGCATGAACTGTGGTCCAAGGTTTACAATAATTAAGTCGTTACCTTACGATAGGTCGAGAACAACATTATCCAAGTTTAAGTTGTGCAAAGACTGCGAGGCTGAGTACTCCGATCCTACAAATAGAAGGTTTAGAGCAGAGCCGATTTCATGTTGGGTATGTGGACCAAAAGTATTCTTTGTTGAGAATGGGAAAATAGTTAAGAGTGAGGATCCAATTGGAATTGCTGCTGAACTAATTAACAAGGGAGAAATAGTTGCAATAAAGGGTATTGGGGGCTTTCATCTTGCTGCAGATGCTACAAACGATAATACTCTTAAGATGCTAAGAGCGCTGAAGAATCGTCACTTTAAGCCCTTCGCAGTAATGGTCAAAAATATTGACTTTGCTCGTAAGGTGGCATACTTGTCTGAGGAAGAAGAACGCGTACTCCTAGGACAAGAGGCTCCAATAGTCCTTGCAAAGAAAAGAGAAGATTCTCCGATTTCGGAATTTGTTTCTCCAAAGATAAACACTATTGGTATCTTCTTACCTTATACTGGAATACATATTTTACTTCTAGAAAAAACTTCTTCACCATATCTTGTTATGACAAGTGCAAACCCAAAAGATGAAGTTATTTCTTATAAAAATGAGGATGCCATAAAAAAACTTTCTAGCTTCACTTCACACTTTTTAATTCATAATAGAGACATTTACAATTTTGCAGACGACTCCGTTGTAAGAGTAGTTGATGGCTTAGAAATATTGGTTAGAAGGTCAAGAGGCTATGTACCAGTACCAATTCCAACTCCGATAAATGTTGACAAAGTTTTTGGAATAGGTGGAGACTTAAAAAATACATTCGCCATAGGAAAGGAAAAAGAAGTCTTCATAAGCCAGCATATTGGCGACCTTTCATCTTACTCTACTCAAAGGGAGCTAAAAATTTCAATAAGAAAGTTTCTAAAACTACTTAAACAAGATGTTAAGGTTGTAGCCTTTGATATGCATCCTGACTATTACTCAAGGAGTGTAGCAGAAGGTATGAAATCTAACATAAAAGTTGAGGTTCAGCATCATCATGCTCATATTGCAGCTGCTCTTGCTTCCAATAACTTAAATGAAGATGTAATTGGTGTTGCATGTGATGGAACAGGATATGGCACAGATGGCAATGTATGGGGTTTTGAGTTTCTTTTAAGTAATTTAAAGAGTTTTAGGAGACTTGCTCACTTAAAATATTTTAGGCTACTAGGTGGAGACAAAGCTGTAGTTGAACCAAGACGCTTCGCTTTTTCCTTACTTTATGAAGTACTAGACAAGGAGAGTTTGTTTAACCTTAATTTGGGCTTTTCAGAAAAGGAAAAGGAGTTTCTTTATGGTATGATAAGATCTGGAACAAATTCTCCTATGGTTTCAAGTTGTGGTAGACTGTTTGATGGAATTTCAGCTCTAATCGGCGTTTGTTCTTTCTCTACATACGAAGGAGAAGCCGCAATGGAGCTCGAATCGATAGCAGACCAAAACGAAGAAGGATCTTATCTTTACGACGTTTCTTTTAAGAATTCAGAAATAATTCTTGATCCTTCAAAGCTAGTCGTTGACGTGATTCATGATTTAAGGAACAGTACACCAAAAAGTAAAATATCGGCAAGGTTTCATAATACCCTAGTAAAAGCTATAAGTGAGCTTTCTCTTTATCTTGCCGACGAATACAAGTTGAAGAAAGTTGCGCTGAGTGGTGGTTCGTTTTTGAATGAAATCTTGGTAAAAGGAGTAAGAAGAAACCTAATGTCAAAAGGAATAAACGTGATCTTGCCTAGGGGTGTTTCAGTGAACGACTCATGCTTATCACTTGGTCAAGTTGTTGTTGCTTCATCAAGGGAGGCTAACTGAAATGTGTCTAGGAATTCCTGGAAAAGTTGAAGCCATAGAGGGAAAAGAAGCGGTTGTTGACGTAGGCGGAGTTAAACGTAAAGTTAGGCTTGACCTTGTTGAAGGCTTGAACCAAGGCGATTATGTTATAGTTCATGCAGGTTTTGTCATTCAAAAGCTAACGGAGGAAGAAGCTAAAGACTTGTTTGATGCAATTGAAGAACTTGGTGAAGCCATGAATTGGTAATGGATAGCTTTAGGGATCCAAGACTTTCGAGGCTTTTTTTAAAAAAAATTTCAGAACTAAAGCCAGAAGGGATAAACTTAATGGAAGTTTGTGGAACTCATACAGTAAACATATCGAGATTTGGAATAAGAAGAGCACTACCAAGGGGGCTAAGAGTTGTTAGTGGGCCAGGCTGTCCTGTCTGTGTAACTTCAGACTCAGACCTGTTCAAGTCCTTTCAAGTTTTAGAAAAAGACGCTACTCTTTCTACATTTGGAGACATGGTTAAAGTACCACTAAAGAGAAAAACTCTCTTAAACTTAAAAGCAGAAGGAAAGGACATAAGGGTTGTTTATTCTCCCTTCGACACTGTAAACTTCTTAAGCAACGGTAAAGAAGTTGTCTTCTTTGGAGTTGGATTCGAAACCACTTCGCCGACAGTTGCAGCCTTGCTAGATTATGCTGTTGAACACAACATAAAAAATTTTTCAATAATTTCTTCTTTTAAGTTAATTCCCCCCGCACTTAAAGCATTGCTGAGCTCCAAAGAATCTAAAATAGATGGATTAATTTTGCCTGGGCACGTAAGCACAATAATTGGCACTAAGCCTTACGAATTTATCGTAAAAGATTATGGGATTCCTTCTGTGATTACTGGTTTTGAACCTGTAGACATACTAGCGTCCATCTACTTGTTAATTAAGATGATTAAAAATAAGAGACCAATGTTAATTAATGCATACCCTAGAAGTGTAAGACCAGAAGGAAATAGAAAGGCACAGGAACTTTTGTATAAGTACTTTGAAGTTTCAGATGCTAGTTGGAGAGGATTTGGATATTTAAAAGAGAGTGGTTTAAAACTAAAGGACTCCTTTAAAGATTATGATGCAGAACTAAAACTTGGTATTAAGCCAGAAAACATAAGCGAACCTCCTGGTTGTAGGTGCGCTGATGTTGTTAAGGGTATGATAACTCCTCCAGAATGCCCTCTCTACGGAAAGATTTGTACTCCTGAAAATCCAATCGGTCCTTGCATGGTTACTTCAGAAGGTGCTTGTGCTGCTTACTACAATTATGGTGGTTAGAATGGAAATTAACCTAGAGCATGGAGCTGGCGGGAAACTTACGCATGAACTTTTTAATTCCATTTTTTATAAGGCCTTCAAAAATAAAGTACTTGAGAAGGCTGGTGACAAGGCAATTTTAAGATTTGGTTCTACTAGAATAGCCTTTACGACGGATGCCTTTGTCATGTCTCCAAAAAAAGTAAGTGGGTGTAGCGTTGGAAAACTTAGCGTAACTGGGACAGTAAATGACTTACTCACATGTGGTGCTATTCCTATGTATCTTTCAGCTTCATTCATAATTGAAGAGGGCTACCCTATATCAAATTTAAACGAAATTGTAAGAGATATGTCTGAAGCCGCAAAAGCTTCGAAAGTTTCAATAGTAACTGGAGATACAAAAGTTGTTGAAAAAGGAAAAGCAGATGGAGTTTATATCACAACCTCTGGGATAGGGAAAGTTATAAAAAATTCTAATGTATCCGGGTCTAATGCTGAGCCTGGAGATATTATCTTAGTTTCTGGTCCTGTAGGTACTCATGGAACGGCAGTTATGCTAGCTAGGGGAGAATTCGGTTTATACTCAAACGTTTCAAGCGACTGTTGTTCATTAAATGATTTAGTTATTCCTTTAATTAAGAAGTATGGAAGAAAAATAAAGGTAATCAGAGATCCAACTAGAGGAGGTCTTGCTACAACGTTGAATGAAATTGCTCAAGAGTCGAAAGTTGGAATGGTTGTTGAAGAGTCAAAGATTCCTGTCTTAGAAGAAGTTAAGTCTGCGTGTGAAATTCTAGGAATAGATTTTTTGTCAATGGCAAATGAAGGCATAATGGTATTTATAGTAGATGCAAAGGTTAAGGACAAGTTTTTAAGAGACCTAAGAAGCAATCCAAAGGGAAAACTAGCGTCAGTAATAGGAGAAGTTGTAAGCGACAGAGAAAAAAGAGTGGTACTTTCCACTTCTATAGGGGGGGAACGAATCTTAGACATGGCTAAGGGACTTCCTTTACCAAGGATCTGCTAGCACGCTTCAAGACCTGTTTTTCTAGGTTTTTCTGTTACTTAAACTCCTTAGCGTTTTGAAGTTAAACTAAGTAAAGATCTAATAACTGTACCTATGACGGTTACTGTTGTAAGTATAACTGTTATTTCCAGTACTACGTGCGATAGCCTAAAAGTTTTTAACCTCTTTTTTATTAACGAAATTCAACAACATGAAACTCAAACTTAGGGAATTGACTTTAGTTGCGTTAATTTCAAGCCTGTATGCAATAGGCACTATTATAATAGCTCCTATTTCTTATGGAATAGTTCAAGTAAGGTTAACAGATTCCTTAATCCTTCTTAGCTATCTACCAGATTTTGGTTTTTGCGCAGTTTTAGGTGTAACTTTGGGTAACATAATCGCAAACTTCTTTTCTCCCTATGGCCTACCAGACGTTATACTTGGTACTTTGGCAAATTTATTTTCTTCTTTATCTGTCATGTACATCTCCAAACTAAAGATTAATCATGGTATCATGGTTGCAGCTTTTATCGCTTCATTAGAAATAGCAATAATAGTTGGTATTGGGCTTTTATACTTTATATACTCCGTTGCATCTATAGAACTAGCTTTCTTCTCAGTGCTTGCAGGAGAACTAATCTCAATCATGGTGGTTGGCATAATCATAATTAAGGCTGTTTCCAAGTTAGGAAAAGTAAACAAAATTAAAAAATAAATTAACTTGCTGCTATCGTTTTTGCTTTTTCTATTAATCTTTGTCTTTCTTCAGGGGGTAAAGACCTCCAAAGAAGTAGTTGTTTTCTTATATCGTCTATAAACCAGTAGTTCGAATTAATCCAAACATCTTGTGGTCCAGTAAGTTTGTTTATGAGCAAGATAAGTCCATACTTTTTCACTTCTTCTCTACTTTCCAGTTCAGTCACTTTCAAAGTAACATCTTGAGTAACGTTTGCTTCATATGGTGCTATACTTAACGTTATTTTTATTTGGCTATTCTTGTAGTCTGGAGGTTGCATTGCTCTTACGATGGATATTGGCCTGACAGCTCCAGCTCCTTCATAAAATTCTCTTAGGTACTCTAGAATGCCAAGAGCTTCTTCATAGGTTGGAAAGCTGACAGGCATTGGAACTTCCCAACTATCTTTCGAAGGCTTTGTTGGTGGTTTCCACTTTCTTTCTAAAGAGGGAGTTATTACTCTTGAAGCTATGTATGATGGATATGCTGAAGCTAACAATGAAGTTAAAATTATTACAACCAGCGCTATCATGGTAAAAACAGATGCGAAATTAACATAACCAAGCTCTTTTGGAAAGATGTTTAAGTAAACCATAAAACTGTTTGTTGCAAAGCCAAATAAGTATCCTATTAAGCCTCCAACGATTGCATAAACTAAAGTCTCAACAACGAACAGTACACTTGTTGCAAGCGGTGAAAGTCCAACAGCACTAAGTATGTAAATTTCTCTGCTTCTTTCCTTTAAATTACCAAGCAGTGTAATCATTATATTTAGAGCGCCGAGTAAGGCTAAAACCTGTATGGTTTCCATTCCAACAAATGAATATGCTGTTACTAACGACATTTGGTATGGCTTTCCTTTTTGAGAAACATAAACAATACTATCTGTAGTGTAAGCAATAGGTGTAAGCATAGACGCCATGTCTTCTTCCGATTTTTGTTTTGGAATAACACTCACTTCGGCTATATATCCTCCAAGTTCTATAGCTTTATTAAATGGTATAACCAATACTTGTGCCATTGATAAATGCGGAACGGTTCCTTGAGCCGCTTGAGACGCTACTGGAAAAACCGCAAGTTGACCATAGTAAATTCCGTTTACCGGTGCCATTGAATACCCATCGATGTCTTTTAGATTGTCAAGCTTTGTTGCGTTATAGATTCCGGCGACTTTAAGTTTTAGTCCAAACACGTTTATACTGTCTCCAACTTTCACACTTAAGTTGTTCGCAAGACCATTGGATACTAAAACCCAGTCTTCTGTATTGTTTAGTAGAGACCCTTCAAAATTGTTCATGTATGGCAGCATGTTTAAGTATACATCATCTTTTGTTAGTCCTAATGCCGCTGATACCGAAACATTACCTGTTGGAGAGTATACTGGAGTTTGAAATCCTATCGAAAGTTTTGACTGTGGATAATACCAAGCTCTAGGTAGCACTATTGCCTTTTCTCTAACGCAATATTTGATCGCATCAAGTAAGTAGTCCGAAACAATTGCTGGTGGAATGCCAATTCCATTCTTTACTAAAGCTCCGTCGTAGTTGGTTGTGTAACCATACTTTGGAACTAGCCTTACAGACGTGTAGGCTGAAACTGAAGTTAACGAAGTAAGTGAAAAGGCCATAACAGCAATCGTAGCTATCGTAAGAACCGTTCTAAAAGGCCTTTTCCTCATTTCTTCTACTGAAAAAGAAGATGCTGTCGAAACTGTATCGAACATTACAGATTCTGTTGTATGGTAACCTAAATATTTATGTTCTATGCTTTTTCTTACTTTCTCTGCCTCTCCTCCTATTACCCAAATAGTTAATAATAAAAGGAACGTCATAGCTGTTCCAAGCAATCCTAAGTAAATATTGCTCATTATTGAAAATGCTGGGTGAAGAAGAGATAAGAACACAATGAGTACTATGGCAATAAGCCCTATTGAAATTACTCGTCTTCTTCCTTCTTGGTGCAAAGTAAGTTTTTCTAAGAAGAACGCTCCTAAAATTAACAACGGAAACATTATCATTATTGATTTTGCTGCATCATTTATCAGAGGCATAACTTCTCTATTGTATGCCACATAAGCATACGTGAAAAATGGTACTGTTGCGGAATAACCTGAGTAAAATTTATTTTCGCTAAACAACTTGTTTGTCTCGTTGTAGAGTTCTTCTGCCTCTCTTATTGTTATATCTGCACTAATGGTTCCAGTTTCTTTTTCTTTAAATTTTTCATACCTTCCTTTTGAAATTAATAGCAAGTCTTTTGCAGAATTAAATAACGTAAAGTAAACATAGTTATTCTCGCTTGAAGAAAATCCAATTCCTTCACTGTTTGTTATACTTGAGTTTGTTAGAATTAACCCATTAGTTCCTCCTATAGCTACAACTACAGCAAATCTAATACCTGGTGAAGTCCATACTAAGGCCACTGGCTCATAGTTGTTATAGTAAAATCCATAGTTTGGCGGTAAGCTCTTTATTTGAATGTCAAATGGAAGCACTATCGCATATGAGAAACCCCACCAATTGTATCCTCCAAGTCTTGGATCCTGTATTGAAGGTGTAGCTAATGTTCTTGGGTTTATTACGTCGTATAATGTAGTTACTTTTGCTTTCATAACTACTATTGTAAAGTTTTCCGAGGGATGTATGGGTGTTAGTATATTGGAGAAATACTGCATTGCTAGCATTCCAGTATTTGGTGCCATCTCTATTTCTCCAGTTTCTGGGTTAATTTTCCACCCTTGTAGTATCCAAGGGTAAGTTACAGTTGCAGTATTAGCTCCATAGGGTCTCGCAGCTTGGGCTATTCCATGTATTGTAAATGTTCCATCTTCTCCTGATTTTATAACAATAGTTCCTAACTTGTAGGTTGAAGGAGCAACCTTTGCAGTAACTAAAACGTCTTTTGTAGGTGAGAACCAACCACCATTAGTTTCGTTGTAGGTTACTACCTTACCGTAGATTGTAACAAATCCTGGGTATCCCCGAATACTTTCCGTACTAAACCAAGTAGGTTGTAACGTTGATCGATCTGTTACAGTACTTCTTAGTTTGTCGTCATTAACTAATTGGTTTAAGACAAAAAATAAAGTAGCTAGCTCTGGTGACATTTTCTGTAGATTTGCATACTCTGAATCATCTAAAGGCGCTCCTACGTAGTTTCTACTTGACCATGCTGAAGTTATGCTATAGCTAATAATACCACTCATAGAAGCTACTTCAGAGTCCAGTAAGTATGGGTAAGGCTCAGTACCCCAAAACTGTTGGTAATTTGTGTAAAATAAGAAGAAATTATTTGCTACTGTTGAACTCTGACCTATTCTTTTTTCATTTATTAAGAATTGTCTAAGTTCGCTTGAGTTCAAGTATATCAAAAATCTATTATAAACAGGAGTAATTCTATTCGGAAATCCTCCAGAGTGGATCGAACCTCCTCCATAAAAGTTAAAGAAGCTAGACTGGAGCATCTGAAGTCCAAGACCATCACTTGAAAACATATCCAATCCTACGAATGACCATATTGTTTTCTTGCCTTTCATAAAATCATCTGAGTACACATACTTATACACAAATTCTCTAGCTCCAGCTAAAGCTTCCCAGTGACCAGACGTAGCAACTAACCAAACAGTATACTTTGGTGGGTTATTTTTAAAATACTTTGCCAACTCTAATAGTAAAGCAATACTGATTGCGTCAGCTTTACTTTTTGCTAAAGATGGCGCTACTGCCCAAGCGTCATAATGCGCCGAAATTATTATTACATCGTTAGGGTAAGTAGTTCCATTGATCTTTAAAATTATGTTTTGTGCAGTAATCTCCTTATAGTTCATTCTAGATTTAACAACCACTATACCTGCTTGCTTTAATGTTTCTCCATCCTTTGCTTGTACAAGTAATCTTGGGAAATACAACGGTGTACTAAGATACTTGCTATCAGTTTCTAAGTACGTTGTTTCATTTGGTTGTACAAATATTACTCCTCTAGCCCCAAATTTTGCAGCATTTAGCCAATTATACATTGAGTTATAATTCATGAGAACAAAAGCTCCACTCACGTTCTTTCCTTCAAAATTCTCTAATCTTCCATCTCCTACATATACGATCTTGCCTAATGTTCCATTCTCTGGCGAGTTACACGTTTGTATGCCGTTTGGCCAAAGAATATATGCTTCAATTGATTTACTGAACGGCGAAACAACATCGATCGTAGCCTCTTCTTGAATTGGTACTAGTACATTGTAATTCTGAACCTCAATACTGTCAGGCCCGTAGAGCTCATTAAAGTAGCTCGCCACGAAATCTCTTGTTTTATAGTAACCTTCATATCCTGTTACTCGTGCTCCAAATGCTGAAATCTTGTCTATAATTTCTTCAACTTCAGAAATATTGAGTTGCTCTACTACATTCGAGAATTGGCTTCTTATTGGTCCATCCGACGTTTTTGAAAAGTTATTGATTTGAGAGGCATAAGTATATGTTGCTTTTTTTGAGACTAGTGGTAACGAGGTTACTAGAAGAAGCATAATGAAGAAGAATAGCATCTCTCTTCTAAACTCGGATGAACGTTCTGCTTTCATCTTTGCTGTTTTTGAGCGTGTTTTTCTTGATATAAAAATCTTACTCTTAGTTTTCCTTGTTCTGCAAAAGTTTTCTAGGATGAAGTTGTTATTTCTTTTATTTTAGTTAACTCAATTCGTTTCTTTAACTTAAAAGAAATAAAGTTAATTTAAGAATTAAAAGTAGACCGATGTTTTTCGAAGCTTAAGTTAACAGAACACTTTCTGCTGAAAATTTTAAATACAGCAAAAGGTTTAACTTGTCTAACAGCATTGTGCGCTTCTAATAGCTCAGAAGCTAAAGATGGTGATATTCGGAACATCAGATTTGAGGAACTACAATCTGGATTAACTTGGAGAACTATTCTTGCCATGATTTTTGCAGGACTTATCTTTATGCCTGCAACTATTTACCTATATCTTGCCGTTGGAGGAACTGCCGCAACTGCAGCAACATATGTTACAGTTATACTTTTCGAAGCTCTCTCAAGATTCTATGGAGCTAGGCTAACAAGGCAGGAACTTTTCATACTTTATACTGTCATTGGAGGGATTGGAGGAGCAGTTCCTATGTTTTACTGGCTCGTGTTTAGAGCTTATTATGTTCAAAGTTCGATAAGTGTTGCATTTACATTGAATGGTGTTCCAATAAGAAACCTTGTCCCAATATGGATGGCGCCTAGGTACGACGCACTTCTTGGCCAAGGTAGAACTCTTCTTACTCTTGATTGGTTGCCCGCGATGCTAACTACTGTTACAATGGCTATCCTTGGCACAATTAGCGAGTTGTCTTTGGGTATGATGATTTCGTACTTCTATGTTGAGGTTGAACCATTAACATTTCCCTTTGCTGTAGTTGATTCGTCAATAATAAACACACTCCATGATAGAAAAGAATCTGACATGTCGTATTTCTTAATGACTTTAATAGCTGGAGCGGTATATGGCTTGTTTTACTATCTGTTTCCTTTAGTGCTTGGTCCACAAGCACAAATAATTCCGCTACTTTGGGTTGACTTTACTCCTTATACTCAGTACTACTTACCTGGAGCCATACTTGGTGTTGCTACCGATCCTGCTTCTTTTCTTTATGGAATGATTTTGCAGCCTTCGCTTACTGTAGTTATGTTTCTAGGCTCATTAGTTACGTGGGTTTTTGGAAACACTTTAACTATAACTACCTTCAAGCAATTTTCTCCAGAGTGGTCAAGAGAGTACTTCCAGGGAATGAGTATATCTTCGATTCTTCAACGAGCCGGGCTAAGGCTTTGGTTATCTCCATTTATTGGACTTGGTTTTGGAATTGCTTTATTCTTAATAATTACGCTTTACAGAAAAATCATAGATGGATTCAAAGTTTTCTACAAAGCTGCTGCTTCTTCTTCCTCAAGACTAGGATACCCCTCCTTACCTGTTTTAATAGCACTTTTCTTCCTAGGGACAGGCGGTAGCGTACTTCTTTATAGCTTTATACTAGTTCCTCAAGTTCCAATTTATCTTCCAGTACTCGTTTCTATGGTATTGAGCTTTTTGTTAGCTATAGCAAATGCAAGGCTTTATGGTGAGCTTGGAATAACAATAAGCGTAGACCAGCTTTACAACGTTTGGAAGGCCACCCTCTATGCTACAAGCTATACTGGTTATCCTGGTTGGATCTATACTCCAGTTGTTCCTGGAAGTGGAGCTCCATGGTACGCGCAAGAGACTAAAGTAGCCCTAATGACAAAAACAAAGCCCATAGATCTCTATAAAGCAGCCATCCTTTCCCTAGTGATTACAACTGTATTTGGGTTGTTGTTCATGGAAGCTTTTTGGAGGATGTCCCCTATCCCATCAACAGCATTTCCATATACGATGCTTCAATGGCCAATCTATGCTGTAAGCGATTCCTTATTTGCAACTAGACAAATTGCGATTAGATACGATCAAATTGGTCTAGGTATAGTAGTAGCACTTGTTGCCGGCTTTCTAGAAGTTGCCCTCAGAAAAATAGGCCTTCCGTTCAGTGGTGTTGGCTTCGTAGGTGGTATGATGTCTCTTCCTCCATATACTTTCATGGTAATGGTAGCCTCGTTGATTGGAAACTACGTCTTTGCAAAAGTTCTTGGGAAAGAGAAATGGAACTCAACCAAAGGAACAATTATAGCTGGATTTGTAGTTGGAGAAGGCATAATCGTTTCAATTAGCGTAGCAATAACTTTACTTTCAAAAGCAACATGGCTCTGGCCCTGGTAAACTTTTCTTTTTAGTTAGCCAGCCCTTTAATCTCAGGCACATTATTGTTGCGAAACTGTAAACTATAGTTTACAGTTTTTTATCGTATAATTTTTTAGTTCGTAGCTAATTTCATTCATAATCTCAAAAAGCCTCTTTAAGTAAGTTGAAAACCTCCATTCGTCTCCAGGTCCCTTTTTCGCAGTCACTAACCAACAAATAGTGAAGGGATCAAGTTTCATATACTTTGTATCCTCTTTTGGGTCATAAAACCTAAATTCAAACTCGTTCGTCATGCTTTCTTTTATTAGTTTCATTATTCTTTCTTCCTTTAAGAATGATAAAAGCTTGTTATTTCCCTCTTGATTTTTTCCAGTTAAATTAAACTTTACTCTCTTTAATGGGAACGAAAGCAATTCTAAAGTAATGCTCGTCTCTTTAAACATATCAAAGAGTTTTCTTGAAGTATCTTCTTTTTTATTGTCCTCAAATGTTTGAATCAAAAAGGTAAAATTCCAGACGTAGTCAATGCTAATTCCAATTCGTTCCCTGAAAAAGTACATTTCTTTAAAGTTAGCGCTTATCGGTTTTACTACTATGAGCCCTCCGAGGTCTTTCCATTCCTCTACTTTATCTTTTAATGCATTTATAACCATTCTTTCTTTTTCTGACCAAATTTTTTCGTTTTTCATTGCTTTTGTAAGTCCTGTAAAGTTTTACTTTATAAGTCTTTCCAATAAATTTATATTTATACTTATACACTATTATGCCGATGAAAAATGAGTGCCGAGAGACCTCAGGAAATAAAGTTAAATCGAGCAATAACTGCAAAATCCGTAATAATCTCAATACTTCTTTACTTACCACTACTCTATCTAACGGTATTGATTATGCTCTATACAGATAAGTCAGGAACTTTTGGAACTTTCATAATTCCAATGATTTACATTATCGTAGCCCTTGGCCTGCTTGCAAAAGTAAACAAGTGGTTCCAGCTTACGGCAAGTGAATACCTTCTAGTATTCATCGTTTTAGGATTCTTAGGCATGCAGTCATACTTCGTAATGAACGCTGCTGGCCATCCATTAGGTTACTTCAGCTGGGCTTGGTTAATGGACCCATATGCTTTATTACAAGATGGTGTAGCACAAGATTGGGATAAGGTAACACCTTCATTTCTGTTTCCTGCAGGAGCTGATAGGTTTACTATTGCAAAACAGCTTGCAAATGGTTTAACGCCTGGTCAAGTCTTTAATTTTGGTGCGTTAATGGTACCTATAATATACTGGACTTTGGTAACTGCATTCTACTTAATAGTTGGTGTCTTCATAACGTTTGCAATAATTGGTAAGCTATGGGTTGAAAAGGAAAGACTTGTCTTTCCACTTTCTGTTCCAGTAACTTACATAATTAAAGAAGGAAGTAACTTTCAAACAAAGAGTGGTCTACCGAACATCTTAAACTTCTCCGATTCTAAGATAAAAGTCTTCTGGGCAGTTTTTGTAATAGGTATGCTATCTGGGATCAATCCTCTAATAACAGAACTCTTTCCAGCATTTCCAATGTCACAGTGGTGGGGTGAAACATTAGTACCTATATCGTTCTTAGGAAGTCTTTGGCCAGGTATCTACGCTTCTGGAATCTTCTTCATCCCTCAAATTGCAGTTGGTTTACTTGTACCAAATGATATACTTTATACTTCTATACTAACGTGGCTTATCTTTGGTGTACTTTATCAGGGTTTAGCAGTTACGTTAGGAATAATTCCGTATCAAGCAGGTATGGAATATCGTTGGCCATGGGAAGACGTTCCTGGTTGGTGGCTTCCATTTCCTTATTCTAGGTGGGGTGGGCTAGGTATTGGCTTAGGGATTGCAACTTGGTTAATATGGCAATCTAGAGATAGGATAAAACAAGTAATTTCAACACTAACGGGAAAAGATGAAGTTGAAAATGGCCTATCGTTAAGAGAAGCTACTATGATAGGTGTTGGTGCTACAGTGCTATGGTGGCTATTCATTATAATCAGTGGTGGTGACATAATAACAGGGCTGATTTCAATAATAGTTGTCTATCTCTGGAGCTTCTTATATGCTAGAGTTTGGGCAGAAGTTTTCTGGCATACTGGACAATCCTTCTGGTCATCGCCAAATGTATGGTATCTAGTTTATGACATAGGCACTTACACAAGTGGACTTCCTGCAAACCCAACTTGGGATCAACCAAACTTGTCCATAGGCTGGAATATCGTAAACAGGCAGATGGACTTTGTTGGCAATTGGGACATATCCTTCTCACCGTATGCAACTGGTTGGCTAGTGAATATGTATAAAATCGCTTACGAAACAAAATCAAACCTGAAAGAAATCTTTTATGCTATAATAGTGGTTGGAATAGTCAACTTCTTCCTTGGAGGTGTTTTGCTAACGTGGATGATTACTCATACTTCTGGAGGAATTTCAAGTACTCCTCTGTGGGCAACGTGGACTTTCTGGGATCCTGCAGGAAAAGGTCTTAAGGGTATATGGGGTATAGCAAGTGGAGAAACGCCATTACATTATTGGATTTACGCAATAACTGGAATAATCGTAACATGGGCAATATACTTGCTAAGACTAAAGTTCGCATGGTTCTGGATTCATCCAGTTGCAATGTGGGTTACCTTAACGATTCCGAACTATATGTGGCTAACCTCACTAATTGCACTAATAATAAAGGAAGTTTCTGTAAGAACCGTGGGCGTAAAGAAATACGAAGAATATGTAGTGCCAGCAGCTTCAGGCTGGTCTATTGGCTTTGGTGCAGTTTGGCTCTTAGCAGCAATACTAAACTTATTTGGCGTCGTACTACCAAAGGCAGCAAAACTTTGGATCTAAGTTACTACTAAAGCTAGAAGATTTTTTT
>Ga0078972_1005411_pt1 | contig 32485 bp, 30 predicted proteins | sample YelNatPaOPGAMG01_FD_67568 | JGI IMG/M metagenome (GOLD analysis project Ga0078972, IMG submission 67568) | Hot spring thermophilic microbial communities from Obsidian Pool, Yellowstone National Park, USA - OP-RAMG-01 (SPADES assembly) (version 2) | ecosystem: Environmental > Aquatic > Thermal...
CACCAATGAAGATGGAAGATTATTACTTCTAGAATGGCCGTTGGTTTGTTGTCAATTGCCCTTTTAGGCTCCAACCTCAAATCGTCCAATCCCACCGTGGAAGCAGGGCAGTTTTTATAAGTCACCACTCGGTGAATGCCACCTCCGTTGATATAGCCTATATTTAAGACCGCCTGTTGTGTCCATATTCGCCTTTAATCCGAAGTAAAGGCATTTGAAGAGCCTTCCTTTTGTGGTTGTATATTCAGAGTGGCAGAAAGGGCATTCGCTTGAGGTTCTTATTCGCTTTTTTCTCCGGCTTGGTCACCTTCCTCCCTTTCGTGGTGAGATAATGGAACCTGCAGGAAGGTCTTTTCGAGCTCATCGTATGAGGAGGGGGAAGTAGACGGCGTGACCTTCCGTGAGCGGGATAGAGAAACGCCCCCTTGAGGACTTTGGCGAGGAACTGCCGAGCGGCAGGGTCAGGTGCAAGTACCGCGGCTGCAGGAGGGTCTGCACCTCGTGGAACGGGCTGGTGATTCATTTAAGGAAGACACACGGCGTTTCCTAGAGGGACCGGGGGTCTGAGGGTGGGCTGGAGGGAGGGCGAGGGCGTCCTGAAGCTGGCGCTGGTGAAGATGAAGGGGTGCTCCTCAGCCGAGGAGTGCAGGCGCGCTGTGGAGGAGGTCCTAGCGCTCGTGAAGGAAAGGAAGCTGGAGCAGCTGAGGGAGGAGCTGGGAGTGCTGAAGTGATTTAATTATCAGACCCTGGTCCTCGCCCTGCGGAGCTCCTGGAGCTCCTTTAACCCTTCCTCGACCTGGCGCCTTTCCTCTTCAGTCAATCCTAGGATGTCGTAGATGGCTTCATTCAGCTCTTTTTGTGCCCTCTTCTCGGCTTCTATGGCTTCCTTTAATTTTTTATGGGCTTCGAGTTCGAGTATGCCAGGCTGCCCCTTCTTTGTGGACTTTATGCTCTCGAGGTACTCCTCGGCTTTGATTCGTGCATGAATAGCAATAATAAGTGAATCGATTTTTGTAGGAATTTGTAAGCTTTTGCAATCGATCATGACAGGAATCTTCTTTGTTTCATAAACCTTAAGATCTAAGACTCCCCCTCCATAGGAGCGCCCGTATATTTCCCCAAACAAAGCTCCAATCGTCGAATTCAATGTCGCGAAAATACACAATGCAGTATCTTCATCTGAATATATGAAGTAAAATAAGTCAGAACCCAAGGTCTCTGCCTTATTTAAAATGGCAGTAATTCTTTTATCTGCTAATTTCGGAAGCAATAAAGCTGGTTTATCAAATCTTGGCAGCGCATACCATAGCCTCCTCCCTTTTACGGTTTCTAGCTCTGGAAGTTTTCTTCTTTCCCTCTTTGACCCCCTCGTCACCTCTACTTCCATCTTCTCGCCGTGTTCGATGTACTCCAGGGCCTTTGTTCCCTTCAGCTCCTCCTTAGGCTTGTCGCACATAAAGAAGTACTCATCAACGTCCTCGGGGCGGATCACTAAACCTTTGATCTTCTTAGGTGAAGAGACGCACGGAACGAGGAACTCGGGCTCTATTCCCCACTCCTTTGCCCTATCCTTCGAGAGGATGAAGAAGTCGTTGTAGCCTGTTTTTAGACCAAACAACACTTCAGCTACTTTACCCAAGGGCTTCATCTTAGGGTGGTTCAGCAGCTTCTTGAAGACGGGCGGGGCGCGAAGGTAGATGTTCCACTTGCCCGGCTTCAGCTTGCCCTGCTTTATTACGGTTACCCGAATCCTATCATCATCCAAGTCTTTTTCCGAAGGTAAGAATTTCAGTAGTTCCTCGTTACTCATCCTCTGCTTTACCCTGATGAATTTGACTACGTTGTCCCTCCTCTTCTCGGGGTTGCTCTCTTTCTGCATTATCACAACAGCAGTATTCACATCGGCGTCAGGGAATACTGCCCTATCGAACTCTATCACGTAAAGGATCTTGACGTTCCTCAGCAGGAACTCCTGGAATGGCTCGCCGTACCCAACCTCGAGCCATTTATTTGAGGATATGTAGCCGAGCATCCCTCCCTGCTTAAGAAAGCGTATCGAGTGTATGTAGAAGTAGATGTAGATGTCGCTCATCCTGTCCAAGACTATTCCCTTCCTGTTTTTCGCCTGCCCAACGAACAGCTGGTCCTTGAACTCTGACTGGACCAGCTCGAAGATCTTCTTCTTCTCGGACTCGCCCAGGAGCTCCTGCCTTATGTAGGGAGGGTTCGCCACCACTGCGTCGAAGGAGTAGGGGATCTTTATGAGCTGCTTTTCCCCCTCAACGGTCATGCTCTCGAAGCCCGTCAGAGTTTCCTGGCGCGGCCTCAGGTCGAAGAAGTCCTTGACCACGACGTTTATCCTGTCGACCCTGGCTCTAGGGTTCTGTATCGCCAGGTTTATCACTGAGAGGTGGGCAGGGAACTGGTTTATGTCCACCCCGTATATCTGGTCAAGGAGTTGCTTGTGAAAGGACTCGCCGAGGGGACCTGATAGATCCCTCGGAACGCCGTTGAGCTCCCTGAGCCTGTGGTAAGCCCTGACGAGGAAAGAGCCGGACCCGCATGCCGGGTCCAGAACCCTGGCGCCCTTCTCGGTGACTGTGAGTCTGACTATGAGGTCCACGATCTCAGGAGGGGTGTAGAACTGCCCGAGCCTCTTCCTTTCCCCTGGAGGGATGAGCTTTTCGTAAACCCTACCGATGAAGTCGCTTTCCATCTTTGAAAAGTCGTACTCATTCAGGGAATCAATCAATGTCCTGAACCTTTCCTTAGCCCTCTCGGTGAAGGGTATCTCGCTTATAAGGTCCGACTGGTATATCGGGGAATAGTCGATCTTTTTTATGGCATCGTAGTGCTTAGAGAGGACGGTTAGGACGTCCTCGTCCTCCCTTATTAAGATGGGTGAGAGCCTGTCTGGGTACAGGGATCTCACGACATTGTAAAACAGGAGCTTGTTTATCTGGAGGTAGGTGGTCTGCTCTGCCACATTCCTTATAGTCTCTACGTCGTACTTCAGACCCTGGTCCTTGAGCCAATCCTGGAACCTCGCCCTGAAATTCTCTTCCTTTAGCCTTTCCCTGAGCGAGGACAGGAACTCCCCTTTGAGGTCCGCAACCGCCTCCTGGAGGAGCGCGACGAGAGAGTCGTCGAGGGCCTTCGTGGTGACAGGTACTACGCCCAGGACGATCTTGAGCAGCGACTCCGCCCAGGAAGGGTTACCCTCTATCTGGATGGAGGAAAGCTCGCTCTCGTAAGCCTTCTTGCCAGGTATGACCTTGAAGAGCACCAAGCGCTTCGGGTTGCAGGTCGCGTAGTAGGGGTACCCTCCCATGGTTGCGTATTTGACAGCCTGCTCTATCACGTCGGGGTCCCTGGGCTCCACAAATCGCTCAACCTTTCCGACCTTCTTCTTGAACTTGGCCTCCAGGACGAGGAGCCCTCTGCCGGATCTCTCTAAGACCAGATCAGCTTTCCCGCTGTCTATCTTCTTCTCTGTGTGGAAGTCCAGCTCCAAACCCAGAGTCCTGGCAGCCACCTTGAGGTCAAAGAATAACCGGTTGGTGACGAAGTCAGGCTCGGAAACGAGGAGGGCGGGCATAGGAATTACCAACAATAAATTTAATGGTTATAAGGATATAATAATTATAATTACCTATGCTTTTACATCATTTATTTACTTAGCTTTCTCTGGACTCTTAATTATTTTTTGAATGAGAAAGCTCTTTGGTTCCAATTTTATCCTAAAAAACTCTTCTAGATCTTTTTTATCTATTACTACCAATTGGACATGGTCAGCAGGAAATAAGCGGCTTTTGGCTCTGCGAGTTAGTTCAGAGGTAGTAATCAAGATTGCAAGTTTGCAATTTGGCCCGTAGTATGTTTTAGCATTTTCTTTTACTTTCACAACGTCATTAATGTTAACTTTAGCTTTACGATTTTTGCATTCAACATAAATGCATGGGCCTAACTTGCTTAAGAAAGGGTCCTCAGATTTATTAGCAATCATTATGTCTATTTCATTTGGACCTTTTATATTAAGCTCGCATTCAAAGCCTTCAATTGATTCAAAAAAAGCCTTACAAAAATCTTCAAATTTTTTGCCCTTATTATCTATATCAGCAATTGCCTCTTGATATAAATTTTTAAGCTCTGAAGATAACTGAAATGATCTTCCGGAGGGGGCTTCGAAAAAATCGTTTGCCTTCATCCGTTAAAGTATAAACTACCTCTGCATTTGTTTGGAAAAAATACTTATCAGATTTGTCTATAAGTCCCCCACAAAGATCGCATTTTAATTTTTGTGGTATCGAATCTTTGCGTTCATACCTTCCACAATCAGCACCGCATTCACAACATCTTATTTCAAAAAATCTTTTAATGTAACCTTTTTCTATTGCATCCTTCAGTTCAAGCCTAACCCTTTCTGAATCTAAATTCTTTTTATTCACCAAATAAACTAGAGCGGAGTAATTAAACTCGTCGCCTAATTCCTTTATTACTTCAGAAATCATCAAGTGTCTTGACATCTATTTTTGCCCCAACAGCGATCTTATACATTTCACTGATTAAATAACTTAGCATTTCCTCGTCATGAATTTGAGAACTAGCAAAACGCCCTTTTTTAAAATTTACTTTTAGGTTTAGATTCTTACCAAGAGCCTTCATTTCAACTATCCCTGAGAATATGTTTCCTCTCTTCGCGGCGTCTACAATTTCAGTTGCTGCTAAGGAGTCGACCCTTACATCCTGCCTTATTTCGCCTGTTTTTTTCCCTGCATATTTTACATAGCCCAATTTTCTACCATGCAAGAACATTGATGCTCCAGTAATGCTGTCTATCCACTTAAGAAATGGTTCTATGAATTCGGGTCTATGCATATCGACCTTAATAAGCTGCCCTTTAATACCGAGCCAATCTTTAACAACTTCTAAGGCGAATTGATTTTCGCGTCTAGAAGTAGATCTAACTTCAAGTAAAGGTGGATCCCACCTAGCAACAACTATCAAGTCTTCTAAAGGGTAACCAAAATGCTTATTGCCGGTCTTATCAACAAAGGCAGTATATCTTCCCATAGCATTAAAGAAGAATTTTAATAAGTGATTATCATTATCGTAATCCATGAACACTAATTCGAGTGTCTTTTTATCATCAATTTTTAATGTAGGATAATCTCGATTCTTTAGCGAATCGTATTTTTTTTTGGAGCTCAGGCATTTGTTGACCATTTGGTAGTAGATACATGTAGACCGAAGCTTTGCTCATAGCCCCATATTTATTAAATAACCGAGTTTTTAAATTGGCGGGTATTTCACAATTTTTCGGAAAATGGGCGAAATTATGGTCGCGGGGGAATAGTTTATGTTCTCGAATTATTTCCCTTTTCAATTCGTTTGGAAGTGAACCAATGCGTAATTCAAACATTTCTTCAAAAGTTTTCATTTGGACCACTTTAGGAAAAATTGGTAATCGATATCATTAATATAGTAGATATATATATTTTTATTGTATTCTAAAAATTATTTGTTTAATAACACTTTTATATTCTCTATAGCTTAATCGCTAAGGTATTTTATGCTACATAAGTTCCTTAATCTTGCCGTTTTCTATAATTACCTCGTAATTTTTGGAGCAGGGTCCAGTGTTTTTTGAAGTCACCGTTACTTTGAGATTTAATTTGCTTATGCCGATCAGTGGTATAGTGCGCATCTCACGCCATCCTAATTCTGAGGGTATATAAAAGGCATCATCTGCTTCCGCAAAAATATCCAAAGCTCGCTCCTCCTTAACATTTATATTAACTCTATTAGGGTTCTGTAAAATCCTCCGAGGCGGCCTCTACAAGAAAGCAAAAGTTAGAAGTCGTGGTCAAGCAAGAGCCTCCTAAAGGAACTTAACTTTTTTGTGATGGTGGGGCCGTCGGGATTTGAACCCGAGATCACAAGCGCCCCAGGCTTGCATCCTAGTCCAAGCTAGACTACGGCCCCCTTCAGATCTTCCGTAGCGACTCTTCCATATATCTACTATCTTCCTAAATATTTTCCCTATTAATTGAAATACATGAGATCGTTTTGACGCCCAGCAGAGGTTTAAGAGGTATAGTTTATAAAAAATCCATTATAATCGCCTTAAATTTAGGCTTAAGAAGGTTTGTTGAAATTATAATCTTCGAACTTAAACATCAAACGGGCACCCTTTATACCATTTTTGATATTCATGTTGATAAGCGTCCACAGTTAGATACAGGCATGCTCAACGCCCGGAATTTTACGCTACTGTGAAACTCCTCTGGGGGGCTTGCCATTTCTCCATTCTGTGCAGCCCATTAAGGTATGAGCTATCAGTAAACATACTTGAAGGCTACGAGTTTTCTGTATAATTGCAAATTTTTTATTCCGCCTGAAAATTCAAACGCAAGCATCCAAACATACTGCTGCGTGGAAAATATCCAAATTTTCCCATACTATTTCGCATCAGCCCACACAGTATAGTGCATAAAACAACATTCATCATAAAAATGCCAGCTTAGCTTGTAAAACATAGCAATATCATCATTAATGCTTAAATTTAGCTAAAAACATATCTTTAAAACATGAAAACATTGATAGTTTTCTATTCAAGAACTGGAACGACACGTCTCGTCGCACAGAAAATTGCCGAGATGGTCAAGGGGGACCTAGAAGAGATCAAAGATACGAAAAATAGAGATGGGATCATAGGGTTTTTACGCTCGGGGTATGAGAGTGCGCGCCGAAAGCTTACAGTTATAGCCGAGACAAAGTACGACCCGGCTCAATACGACCTTGTTGTTATAGGAACACCGGTCTGGGCTGGGAACATCTCCTCCCCGACGAGAACATACATGGTCAAAAATAAGGACAGGATTAAAAAAGTGGCATTCTTTTGCACGCTTTCATTGAAAGACGCCCCGAACATATTCAAGGAGATGAAAGAGGCGTGTCAAAAAGAGCCCGTTGCTACTGCCATGTTCAGGCGCAAAGACGTCATAGGCAATGAATATGCCGATAAACTGAAAGAATTTGTTTCAAAAATCGAGTCCCAGTAGAGGATTAACATCTGCACTCGTTTGTGTAGAAATATGAAAGTTCAGCAATCTCTCGCCAATTTGGTGAGTTGCCACTTCCCAAACCAGGGCATTGATCATCGTAGGTTATGAAATAGGTTTCCCCCGCATATTCAACCCTCACGGCACTCTTTGGTATATGTATCTTTAGGGCTTTCAGATCCTCCTCGCAGATTGCAAAGAAGGGATAAACTCTGCACACCTTAGGTCTCTTTTCGTACAATTTGCAGACGTTGCCTTCCAAGAAGCAGCAGACAGGTATTCCATCTCTGACGACCTTCTTCGTTGTTCGCCATTTGAGGTCTGCGTTTTCACCCAATTCCCGCAACTCCTCATCTGTAAGGGATACGTCGAAGGAGCAGCATTTTGCACACCTTTTACACTTGAACCTTGTTGATGCGGAGGCAAAACACATGCGCATGGCATTACCCTTAAGTAGAGTAAGCAGGGTAAGAGAATAAAAGTTCTCGGTTTTGTGCGATCGTTAAGTATTTAAAAGCACGAAGTTCTCTAACCATTGGGCGGCCGTAGTCTAGCGTGGTCTAGGACGTCGGCCTTCCATGGAATAATTCCGGAGAACGCCGAGGACCCGGGTTCAAATCCCGGCGGCCGCACCAGTACAGCCTCTATATGCATCAATTGCAGAGCGGGGGGAACCAGCCCGCGCCTTGGATTGTAAATTTTTCCCATTGTGCTTCTCGAACCATTCGCAGCTTTTGAATAAACCCTCATGGGCAGTCTGTCTTTTGCTGACCTTTCAAGGGACGGCGCGGTCTGTCAGGATGAATGAGGCTCTGGATGAAAAAGATGGTCGGCGGCTTGGGCGCTTTTTCATGCCGGGCAGGAGACGGGTCTAAAACATAAGAAAGCCAAGAAATGTATGAGGGCTGGAGCCAAACCCTCCAGTTTTGATGAAGAAAGCCAACGTCGTCTCCAGCATTATTTTGTTCGAAAGGCTTCGAAGCCGGGGTACTTCGCCTCTGGACCCAACATCTCCTCTATTCGTATCAGCTGGTTGTACTTGGCGACGCGCTCGCCCCTTGCTGGAGCGCCAGTTTTTATCTTTCCAGCTCCGAGCGCCACTGCGATGTCAGCGATGTAGTTGTCCTCAGTCTCCCCTGACCTGTGGCTGACCACCACCCCGTAGTTGTTGTGGAAGGCGTAATTTGCCACATCTAGAGCCTCTGTGAGCGTGCCGATCTGGTTTACCTTGAGCAGTATGGCGTTCGCAGCCCCCATCTCCACACCCCTTCGGAACCTCTTGATGTTTGTGACGAATATGTCGTCCCCGACTACCTGAACTTTTTTGCCCAGTTTTTTGGTTATCTCAACAAGGGAGTCGTAGTCTTCCTCGTGGAACGGGTCCTCCAACAGTATGATGGGAAAATCTGAAACCAACTCTGAGTAAAGGTCGATGAGCTCCCCGGGGGAGAGTTCTTCTCCGTCTATCAGGTAGGAGCCCTCGCTGTAAAAACTCGTGGCTGCCGCGTCGATGCCCAGCCTCACCTCCTTCTTTGAGTACCCCAACTGATTCATTGAGATCTCAATTGCGTCGAGCGCCTCTCTCGTGCAGGACAGCGGGGGCGCGAAGCCTCCTTCGTCGCCTATGTTGACCGCGAAGGGTCCGTAACGGTTTCTAAGGTGTTTCTTCAGCTGCTGGTAAATTTCGCAGCCGACCCTGATGGCTTCTTTGAAGGATGGTACCCCGCCTGGGATTATCATGAACTCCTGTATTGATAGGTTGCCACCGGCGTGTTTCCCACCGTTTATTATGTTCATGAGTGGCACGGGGATGACCGAGGAGGAGGGGTTCAAGTGCCTGAAAAGGGGGAGACCAGAGGTGTTGGCTGCCGCCTTGGCAACGGCGAGTGAGACGGCCAAGATGGCGTTGGCACCCAGTTTGGATTTGTTCTCGGTGCCATCCATGGATATCATCTTCTCGTCTATCTCCCTCTGGTTGCGTGAGTCCATGCCGACAATAGCCGGGGCGATGACTTCGTTTACGTTCTTGCAGGCTTTTAGGACGCCCTTCCCCATGTACCTCTTGTCGCCATCCCTGAGCTCAAGGGCCTCGTGAGCCCCGGTCGAAGCGCCCGAAGGGACAGAAGCCCTGCCGAAGCCGCTCCCCGTGAACACGTCCGCCTCAACGGTCGGGTTTCCGCGGGAGTCTATTACCTCCCTGGCTACGATCTTTTTTATTGTGAAGTCCGCCATGGGGCATCACTCCAGTTCGTAGTGTTTGAGCTGCTCTAACACGTACTCTCTGATAAGTTTGGGGGGCTTGAGTTCGCCGACGACCTTGCCCTTCTCGATGTACTTCTTCAGCATTGGCGTGGTTTCAAGACCGCACGACGGGCACTTTGGTGGTTCGGAGTCGAACAGTGTGACCTGCCAAGTATGGCAGCGCTCACAGCGCCACGCCTGCTTCTTGCCACTGAACTTGCCCCTCTTGGACAGCGGTCTGCCCTCAACCTCGACAATGTCCATGGAAAAGTCTATGGTCGGTGCGTTTGAGACTGAGGTCCCAACACCAAAACCGTCGACTGGACCCTCTGCAAGCCTCCTGACCGAGCTCTCGTCTAGACCCCCTGACACGTATATCTTGACGTGTTTGAAACCCCTGACGTCAAGTTCCCAGCGCACCTCCCTCACAATGTCCAGGAAGTCGCCGCGCCTGGATCCGGGGGTGTCCAGGCGGACTCCGCTGAGGCGGTCTCTGAGGGTCTCGGCAGCAAGTATTGACTCGAACTTCTCGTCGTAGAGGGTGTCAACCAGGGCGATCCTTGGAACAGAGGGCTCGATGACTTCGTCGAAAGCCTTCCAGGCAGAAGCTTGATCCCCAAAAATGAGTATCAGTGGGTGTGGCATTGTGCCCGAGGGCGTTATCCCGATGAGTTTTGCCCCCAGCACTCCAGAGACTCCGTCGAACCCACCGATGTAGGCTGCCCGGTCGAGCATAGGCGCGAGCGCTGGGTGCATCCGCCTGATGCCGAATGCGAATACCTCCTTGCCCTTGGCAGCCTTCTTGACCCTCGCTGCGGCGGTTGCAACTCCAGAGGCCTGGCAGAGGAGGCCGACGGTGGCGGTCTCTACACTGACGAACGAGCCGTAGTAACCCTCGATCGACATCTGCGGGACCCTGAAGCCGTTTATGTCTTTGGTGGGGAATATGGTCCCCTCAGGCATCGCATACAGGTCTACTGGAAAGCCCTCGTAGAGGGCTATGACCTCCTCCAGACCGCAGAATACGCCCCATCTCCAGTTCTCCGGGAGCTTGCCAACTGTGACCTCAGCAACGACTTTTTTGTCTACGCCCTTGCTCTCGATGATCCTCTTAGTCCTGAGATAGTATATGTCGGAAGTCTGACCTGACCTGATATCATCCTCGGTGGCGATATGAAAATGGCGCATTGTGACCACTCGTGAAGAATTATCTGAGCGCCCTTAAATATAATTCTTGAGCCGCCCATGGTACGGTCGATATTAAAGCCTCAGCCCCCTGAAGGCAGGCTTGATTTAACGAAAATTTTTAACATGGCGTGAGAAGACTGTGATGAAGGAAAACCAAAATCATGTTGATCTGGAACTGATATTCTAGTACTCATCTATGGAAAGTTGTTTTGATGTCTTCTTTGATCTCATAAGCGACCATTCCTCCTTGGAGACCGTGCCGCCGACCTGCTCTTTTATCAGCCTGGCGGTCTCGGGACCAATCTGTGGGACCTTTATGAGGTCCAGTGGAGATGCTGCCCTGAGGTCCTCCAGGGTCTTGAAGCCTGCAGAGTACAGCGCCCTGGCTCTGACCCTGCCAACTCCCCTCAGAGAGACCAGCGGTAGGAGCTCCTCCTTGACGCCGTTCTCGATGCGCAGGTAAAGGTTTCTCAAAGGGGTGATGGACTCGGTAAAACCGAAGAGCTTTGCGAGCTCGTGTGCCGAATGGATCAACCACCTCGCTGATTCGACGAAGGAGTAAATGTCGCCGGACCCTACATCGAACCTCTCCACTATGCTGTCCTCTGGGGACTCCTCGATCCAGTCCTTCAGCAGCAGGGCGGTCTTGACCTCCTCCAGGAGGGACTCATATTCCGGGTCGTCCTCATCTGGCAAATCGAAGAGGAAGAGATCAGAGTTCGACTCGAGGAAGGAGACCAAGGGCTCCATCTCCCTCTTCCTGATGTAGAGCTTGGGCATGTCAGGCGTGTGGCATATGAGGGTCAGGTAGCTTATTGGAGGGAGTCCAGATCTGCGGAGTCTCAGGGCGTCCCTTATTATTACGGCGGAGACTGGGTCGATGTAGAGCTCTGCGACCCTCATCCCGAATCTGGTGGGAATGAGATGGCGACCTTGGCACTCCACCAAGGTCTCCTTCGTGAGCATCTCGAGGCACTCTGCCACCTTCTTCTTGAAGGAGTGGAGCCCGTACTGGTGGGCGAAAAAAGTCCTGCTGAAGAAGTCAAAGAGGTCCTCTTCGCTGCGTGCCAGCCCTGTGGTTATGGTTGCCAGTACGTGAGATCTCAGCGAGGAGGCAACCCCGAGTTTTGACCAGATCTTCTCAGGCTCTGAGAGGACGTACTCCTCCAAGAGAAAGTCACGCTCAGACTCGCTCCTCGCAAGCAGTATCGCCTCCCCCTCCTTGTCATATCTGGGCCTGCCAGCCCTGCCAGCCATCTGCTTCTCCTCTAGCACGGGGATGTTGGTTTGCCCATACCCAGGCTCGAACCGCCTGTACTCGTAGATTAGCACACGCCTTGCAGGGAGGTTCACCCCTGCGGCCAGTGTTGGGGTTGCGCATATGCACTTTATCAGGAATGAGCGGAACGCCTCCTCCACCGCCTTACGCTGCTCGTACGTGAGACCGGCGTGGTGAAAAGCTACGCCGTGGGAGACCGCCCTGGAGAGCATCTCTGAGATCCTAGTACGCTCACCCAAACGGAGAATCGTGGAGGAGAGTTCCAGCAGGCGTCTCTCATCCCTCCTCTTGAGGAGCCGCCGGACGGGCTCTGAGAGGCGCCTGGCGAGGGATACTGCCGAGAGCCTGCTTCCGGTGAATATAAGCATCTGGCCGCCCGACTTGATCACGTCCACGGTGAGGAGCGTGACCGGGTCTTTGTCTGGTCCGTCTACTCGGATGACGCTCCCGTCCTTAAAGATCACCGAGTCACGAAAGCACACGCCCTCCTTGAGGGGTACAGGCCTCCACTCGCTGGTCACGAGGGATGCCCCCAGCCACTCGGCGATCTCGGCGGCGTTCTTTATGGTTGCGCTGAGGGCGAGGAACTGCGCTTTGGGGTTGGTAATCATCAGGGTGGTGAGCAGCGCCTCCAGCGTCGGACCCCTTGAGGCCTCCCCCAGGAGGTGGACTTCGTCGGCGACGATCAGAGAGACCTGCTCTATCCACTGCGGCCGGTGCCTTATGATAGAGTCCGCCTTCTCATTTGTGGCGATTATGAGGTCGTATCTCGCGAGGGAAGGGTCAACAGTGTCAAAGTCCCCAGTGGAGAGGGCGACCCTTATCCCGAGGTCCTCAAGGATCTTGAACTCCTCGTACTTCTCGCTGGCCAAGGCCTTCAGCGGAACCAGGTAGAGTGCCTTTCCACGCCCCTCGAGGACGTGCTTTATTGCGCACAACTCAGCTACCAAGGTCTTACCAGAGGCGGTCGGGACCGAGAGAACTACGTTTTTCCCTTCCAGAACCCCCGCCTTGATTGCCTCCTCCTGCGGGGGGTAGAGTTCCTCAATGCCCGTTTTGAGTAGCGCCCTCTTTGCGGTTTCGGGTATTGGAAGATCTTCGACTCTAATTTTCGGCCCTCCGTTAGGCCTTCTTTATGTACCCTGGCTTCGCCTCGTAGATTATGCCCTCGTTGGTCCACTTTGCGAGGGCGTTCTCGACGAAGGTCCTGTTGAAGCCCTCCACTTCGGCCCTGGATATGAAGGAGTCCCTCTTTATCGGGCCCATCTCGTTCTCCCTTTCCATAGCCATCAGGAGGTCGAAGAGTGCGGCCAGCTTGTCGCTCGCAGATTTCGGCCTGCCGACCATAATGGTGTCTATGTCTACCTTGCCTGTGGTCCTGTCTATGCCGACCTGCATGAGGTAGGACTTCATGAGTTTGGTCACTGGCTCGACGTCCTCCTCGGTCACCTCCTCCTTGAGCGCCAGCTTTGCGCGAGCCTCGGCGAGCCTGATGACAGCCTCGAGCTGCCTCATGGTTATCGGGACGGGCGAGTCGGCGCCCTCGCCCTTGCTCCTCATCTCCAAGAAGAACTCCTCAATCTTCTTGCTGGCGCCGGGGCTGAGCCTCGGGTTGGCATTCTTCCTGACGTAGTAGAAGTACTTCTTCAGAAGGAGGGGGTCTATTGTGGGAAGCTTTCCCGAAGATACCCCCTGGTGGAGCGCCAGTATGTGCTCGGTCATGGCCCTGTCGCGGGCCTCTTCCGGCCGGTCTATCAAGACGAATATCAGGTCAAATCTCGAGATTATTGTCACAGGGAGTTCGGATATGTTCTCTGAGATGGAGCGTTGGGGCACGTACCGACCGAAGGTCGGGTTTGCGGCAGCGAGTATGCTGGTCCGCGCGTTTAGCTGGACCACTATGCCAGCCTTTGCTATGCTGATGGTTTGCTGTTCCATTGCCTCGTGTATCGCAGACCTGTCCTCCGGGCGCATCTTGTCGATCTCGTCTATGCATGCCACCCCTTTGTCGGCAATGACCAAAGCCCCAGCCTCAAGGAAGAATTCGTTGGTGTTCTTGTCCCTTATAACCGTGGCAGTGAGCCCCGCAGCCGTTGAGCCCTTGCCGGAGGTGTAGATCCCCCTCGGCGCGACCTTGGCTATGTACTGAAGGAGCTGCGACTTTGCTGTGCCGGGGTCCCCGACGAGGAGTATGTTTATGTCTCCCCTGATCTTTATCCCATCTGGCATTACCTTTGTCACGCCGCCGACCAGCTGGTAGGCGATCGCCTCCTTGATCTCCTCGTAGCCGTATATGGAGGGGGCTATTGAGGAGAAGATCTTCTGGTAGAGGAGGGGGTCCTTTGAGAGCTCCTTTATGGCTCTCTCGTCCTCCGGGGAGATCTGGATCTCTTCTGTGCCCTTCTCAGATATCTCGATGTAGTTCGCGTCTATCCCGGTTGAGAATGTTGCCAGCCTGAAACCCTTCGACGTGAACTCCTGCTTCGCCTGGAGTATCCCCACCACGTAGACCCTGTCGCCGGGGCGGGTCACGTCGACGATGTCCCCCTGGAGGACGCACTCTATGGACCTGGGGAGCTGCCCGGGCGGGAGCTCCTCTGGGCGCTCCTGGAGCTGTATCATCTGCCAGTCCACAAAGGTCGACTCCTCGGGTATCAGCCTGAAGAAGCCCTTCCTGGCGCAGTCCGGGTTGGTGCACTGTGGGGGCATTACGAGTACCGTGCCCGTCTGCTCCATCTTTATCTTCTCCCCGCATTTGGGGCACTGGAAGACTGCTACCTTGAGGAGTTGCTTTATGACGGATGCCCTGGTGATTATCCCCTCGACCATTATGAGCTTGCCCATGAATGAGGACTTGAGGGCGCGGAGGGGTATTACCTCGTCCAGCCTCCTGAACCGCGCCTTGAACTCCTTAACCTTGGCGGCGTAGTCCATGTTCTCCGCGCGCATGGCATCGGATATTGCCAAGTTAGCCTTGGGGAGCACCGAGGCTGGCTTCTCTTTCAACTCCATTGCCAGGTCTGGGTCGTAAGATATCAGATCGTCAAAGTCTATCACCAGAGAGGTCCTCCCGGAGGAGGCCATCTGGGCGATGGCGTCCCGGTACTTGAAAGCGCCCTTCTTGTCCTGAAATGACTTCAGGAAGTTGACAAAGCGCTCCCTATAGTCCATTGTTTCTTGGATCAGCTCCATGTCAGCTCATCCCTTCTGAAAGTATCCTCTGCCTCCACTCCTCTATCTCAGAGCGGAGCGAGTTAAAAAGCGCCAGCTCCTCGGGCTCCAGCACCTCTATGGATGGCTTTGATGGGACCCTCTCAAAGGAGAGCCGGAGTATCTTCTGGAGCCGGCAGTTCAAGAGGTCCAGCGCCTTTATGGAGACCTGCCTCTGCTCGGTGAGGGCGGTGTGGGTTGGGTTTTTCTTGATGTTCTCGTTCAGAGACTTGAGGAGCTCCCTCAGCCTGGGGTAAAAGTTCTGGGGGAGTTTTGATAGTGACTCGGACCTCTCCTCCTTCCAAGAGAGCTTAATGATGTCGTTGGACTTGAGCTGCAGGTCCTCCTTGCCCTTGATCTTCACGTAGCCCTCCTCCTCCAGGACCCTTGCAGCCCATAGCGGGATCTTCAGCTCGGACCCCTCCACCGGGGACCCCATATCCTCCCCACCAATCTTCAGCTGTGGCAGGGGCTTCTGGAAGACTACCTCAACAGGTCCCTCCTCGTACAGAAACTGTGAGAGCTTTATTTCCTCAGGAGGTCTGGGGGGCATAATAATATCTCTCTCCCGCCGGGGATTATAATCATTTGGTAGACCTCAAGGCCTTGAGCGAGTTGTACGCCGGGACGGAGACCATTATGCCCACAAGGACCTGCCCGATGTTGAACGGGACCTCGGCTATGGCGACGTAGCCCAATACGAACTGCTCGTAGAGGTAGTAGCCCAAAACCATCAGGCTGCCTGAGATTGAACAGGACAGGACGAGCCACCCCACCTCCGGGCGCACCATGAAGGATATGACGATCAGCGCAGCAAAAGATGCGGCTGCAACCCCTGCCCAGAACAGTTCAGTTAGGGCGATGCTCAGAGTTGAGGAAAAACCTGGGAGCCCTATTGAGAGTTCAGATGACCCAACATAGTAGCTCCTCCCGACGATAAAGATTGACGCTGAAAGGATTATGGCCACGCCAGCTGAGAGGAGGCGCCAGCTCCTGTTTGAGAGGCTCGGAGCCTTCTTTGCCAGTATGCCAAGGACGCCACCCTCAATGCCCTTTATAACCAGGGTGGCCGGAGCAAAGAAGAGGTAGCCGAGGGAGAGATCGGCCAGCATTGAACCGACCCCGCCTGCAAATGCGCCAACGTAAGGGCCTGCCAAGAGCGCCACGAGGTAGACTGCAGACTCGCCGATGTTGAAGTAGCCGCGCGTCGCAGGTACATAGACGGTGAATATAAGAGTCGATACTGTTACGAGTCCGGTGTAGAATGCGACGAGCGGAATGGTCCTGGCCCTCGGCATGTGCACATCCCCGGAGTTTGTATTGAAAAGACGGCGGGCAGTTATTTAGTGCTTTCTGTACAGATCTGGACTTTTGAAAATTGAGGGCTCAATCTTAATATCCGGAAAGGAAATCCACACCTTCAGGGGGTTGTGTAGCCCGCGCTGTTACTCCTTAGAGTTAAATATCCGACCAAGCTAAGAAGATAGGAGGGTGTGGGGCAATGTCAGCTTCAGGTGTCCGTCCTGAGATCCGAGAGGTTATGTGGACTGAGAAGTACCGCCCAAAGACTCTAGACGAGATAGTCAACCAAGAGGAGATAGTGGAGAGGCTGAAGAGGTTCGTTAAAGAGAGATCAATGCCCCATTGCCTCTTCGCAGGGCCCCCTGGGACCGGCAAGACGACGGCAGCCCTCGCGCTGGCGATGGACCTCTTTGGAAAGGAATACCACAAGAACTACCTTGAGCTCAACGCGAGCGACGAGAGGGGGATAGACGTGATAAGGACGACTGTAAAGGATTTTGCTAGGACTGTCAGTATGGGGGACGCCCCCTTCAAGATACTTGTGCTCGACGAGTCGGACAACATGACTACAGAGGCCCAACAGGCGCTCAGGCGGACGATGGAGATGTACACAAGCACCTGCAGGTTCATACTGGCCTGCAATTATTACACAAAGATCATCGAGCCCATCCAGTCGAGGTGCGCCTTCTTCAGGTTCACGCCGCTGAAGCCGGAAGACGTCAAGGCGAGGGTGAAGTACATCTGCGATATGGAGGGCGTAGAGATAACGCCAGAGGGCCTGGAGGCTCTCGTGTACATAGGGGGAGGGGACCTTAGGAAGGTCATAAACACGCTGCAGGCGGCGGCAGCCATAGGGAGTAAGGTGGATGATAAGGTAATTTACAAGATCGCCGGCAGAGTGAGCCCGAAGGAACTGAGGCTGGTGCTGGAGAAAGCCCTTGGGGGCGACTTTAGCTCCGCCAGGAACGAGGTCATGAGGCTGATCATGGAGTACGGGTTATCAGGGCTCGATGTGGTGAAGCAGATCCATAGGGAGGTCCTCTGGCTCGATGTGGACGAGAGGCTGAAGCTCAAAATAATAGACCTGCTGGGGGAGACTGAGTACAGGCTCCTTGAAGGTGGCAGTGACGAGGTCCAACTCAACGCCTTGATCGCCAAGATAGCGATGGTGGGCAGGGGCGGATAAGGGGATTTTGGTGGGGACCCGGGTTGGGAATCCCTTGGTCTGAGAGGTACAGGCCAAAGACGCTGCAAGAGCTCGTGGGGAATTACGATTCGGCAGAGGAGCTCATGAAGTGGGTAAAGGAGAGCATGGCTGGCAGGGCTGAGAAGAAGGCGGCACTCCTCTGCGGACCACCTGGCACGGGGAAGACCCTCTCCGTGAACCTAGTCGCAGAGGCGCTGGACCTGGAGCTGATCGAAATGAACGCGAGTGACTTCAGGACTGAGGAGGCTGTGGAGAGGGTGGCGGGGGGCGCAACGTTGCAGAGCTCGCTGCTTGGCAAGAGAGGGAAGCTGATCTTCTTTGATGAGCTCGACGGCATATCCGGGAGGGAGGACAGGGGGGGACTAGGCGCCATAATGAGGATCATAAATGTCTCCAAGTATCCGGTGGTCCTCGCGGTGAACGACCCCTGGGACCCGAGGTTCAGGCAGCTGAGGGAGATCTGCCACATGATCAAGTTCAACAGGATAAGGACGCCGAGCATAGTTGTTAGGCTCAGGAGGATCGCGCAGCTGGCTGGCGTCAATGCTGAGGATGAGGCGCTGAGGAAGATAGCCGAGGCGGCCAATGGGGACATGAGGGCTGCCGTAAATGACCTGCAGATGCTGGCGGAGGGGAGGAGCGTTCTAAGGGCTGTTGATGTGGGCAGGTTGTACCCAAGGACACAGGAGATGGGCATCTTTGATGTTATGAAGGGGATATTCTCTGCCAGGACCATTTTGGAGGCGAGGGCGGCGGCTGAGGGCGCATCGGTGGATCTAGACATGCTCCTCCAGTGGATCAACGAGAACATACCCAACCAGTACACCGACCCGAAGGAGAGGGCAGAGGCCTACGACTGGTTCTCCAGGGCAGACATCTTCATGAATAGGGTCAAGAGGAGGCAGATGTGGGACCTCATCAGCTACGCGGTGGAGCTGGCAACGGGCGGAGCTGCGCTGGCTAGGAGGGGACCATACAGGTTCACGAAGTACTCCTTCCCCAAGAGGATCGGAATCCTTAGCCAGACCAAGGAGATGAGGGGCAAGTTGATGGAGGAGTATGTCGAGCTTGCGAAGGAGCTACACGCCTCTGTTAAGAAAGTCAAGACAGAGTATATCCCTTACATCGAGATCATGGAGGAGGCCGGGAAAGGTCCGATCTTCAGGTCTGCCGGTAGTAAGGAGAGCGGAGGCTGACTGCCTTCAGGAAGAGGAGCCTCAGGTCCTCGTCGGAGGCACCGCCCCTCATTGGGCCCAATATGTCAACAAGGTTGTCAGAGCGCATCAAGCAAGGCTTGATCTTCCCGTCGCTCGTCACCCTTATCCTTGAGCAGCGCGCGCAGAAGTCCGGGTTGTTGCTCGGGCGGACAACCTCAACTGGCGTGCTGCCCACAATGTAGATGTGCCTCTTGTTCATGTCCTCCCTGAGCAGGACGCGCTCAGCCATTCTCTCGAGCATGGACTCTAGCTTTGAGAGGTCAAGATAATGGTCTTTGAAGAAGGAGTCCTCCAGGTTTAGGTTTTCAAGTTCTATGAACTGCAAAGAGCCGTTTATGGCGGATGCGAGTTCTATGAAGCGGCGTATCTCCCCCTCGTTCACGCCCCTCATCAGCACCGTGTTGATCTTTATTTTTATTCCGCACTCCGCTGCCTCGGCGATACCGCTTATTGTGTTCACGAGGTCCCCGCCTGTGAGCGAGTGGTAGAGCGAAGGGTCCAGGCTGGGAATGGAGACGTTCATCCTGCGAAGACCGGCAGCGTTGAGTTCTGAGGCTTTACCCCTCAGGAGTGTCCCATTTGTTGTTATTGCGACGTCCTCCAGCCCGATCGCGACCGACCCCTTGATGATCTCGTTGAGGTCGCCCCTTAGGAGCGGCTCGCCCCCTGTGTACTTGACCCTCCTGATGCCGAGCGATGATGCGACCTTGACTATCCTGAGGACCTCGGCGGCGGTCATCTCCCCAGAGGTCCTGCCCTCCCCTTCATGGTGGCAGTATTTGCAGTTGAGGTTGCACCTCTGCGTCAGGCTGATCCTGAGCCCTGTGATCCTCCTGCTGTAAGGGTCGATCAAGATTTACTACCACCCTTAGTTTGGGAGAGGATGAAATCAGCCACAGTTGAGGGGTCTTTACCCAATATGGGGACCTTAAGTTCTTGCCCTTGATCGAGGCATTCTGATATTACGCCGATCACGCCCTTCAGCGCCCCGACCATTTTGAGCTCCCCCGGGGAGTTCACTATCACAAGCTTAGGATACGGGGACGATTTGAAGCCTTCGCACAGAATTAGGTCCACTCCGAGGGAAGAGAGTAGTGAGATCAGACCGGTCAGGGATTGGTTCGGCAGGTAAATGGCGCATTCCCCATCCTTCGCCAATATCGCCGAGGCGAAGGCGCCAGATTCCATGAACCGGCTCGTGTCCTTCCCCGGGTCTTTCTCAAGGGCGTGTGCCGAGTGCTTTATGACAGAGACCCTCATGCCCTTGGACGTCAGTATCTTGGTAACGCCCTGAATGAGGGTTGTTTTGCCATACCCCCTTCCGAAGGCGGCTATGCAGATTACATGAGGGCTGGGGTTCATGGGGGACACGATCTCTAAAACTTGCGAGCCGGCTTAAATCTTCACCTCTCGCGTTTCGCATTTGATGCCAGATCAAACACTAATAAGTCCTCGTCTTCCGCCAAATTTAGCTGGTTGTCAGCACTCATACTCAGTCTGTTGCCGCGCTGCCCCAGGGATGGGTATGACCGCGGATCATCTTTACGAGATGTGGCGATTCCGGGATTATGATCTTGTCCAGCGCAAGCCTCACCGCGTCTGGCGAACCGGGCAGCGCAAATATGAGGACACCACTCAAGATCCCAGCCGTGGCGCGGGATGCTATGGCAGAGGTTCCGACCTCCTCGTAGGAAATCCGCCTGAAAAGCTCCCCAAAGCCCGGGAGCTCCTTCTCGAACAAGGGTCTAACAGCCTCGATTGTCAAGTCCCTCGGACCAGGGCCAGTCCCTCCACTTATCAAGATGACGTCAGCAACCCCATTTAGGGCGGCATCCCTAACCCTCCCGCGTATCGCGGAGATATCGTTGGGCACGTAGATGCGGTCTACTACCGTGTGTTTGGCTCCGCTGATGGCTTCTACGGCGAGATCGCCACTCTTGTCTGTGAACCGCTCGCCCTTAGAGATCTTTGCAGCTATGGTGTCGCTGGTGATCAAGATCAGAAAGCGGAGGTTTCTGGGGAGGTCTGAGTGGTGACTAAAATCCATATGGCTTTACCCTTTGCGCTTCTCGGTTACCCTGATCTCCTTTATGAGCGTTGTGGGGTACTGCCCAGAGGCGTCCTTCTCGTACATCTTGGTCATATCCCAGATTGTGAGGAGCGCTGCCGAGACCCCGGTGAGTGCCTCCATCTCAACCCCTGTCTTGGCCGTTGTCTTCACCGAGACGGCCACCGAGACTTCGTGCTCCCCAACCTCGAAGTCCACGGAGACGTGCTCCACCGGGATTGGGTGGCAGAGCGGGACAATTTCAGAGGTGCGCTTGACGGCCTGTATGGCCGCAACCCTCGCGACAGCAAAGACGTCCCCCTTCTCGATGGCATTCTTCTTTATCAGTGCTATCGTCTCCTCTTTGAGGGAGATCTTGCCAGATGCCCTTGCCTCCCTCACTGTTGGCTCTTTGCGGGTTATATCCACCATTTTAACACTCAAGCTCCATCCCCTCAGATGTCCATCCCCTTCAAGCCTTAGCACCCCTCCTGAACGAGTCGAAGAGCGTCTGTATGGCCCACGCCCGCGGGTCTTCCCTCTTCAGGCGGAAGATCCTTATCCTCCCAAACCTCTTCTCCTCCACTATTCCCAGTTCACATAGCCTCTTGAGGTGGGACGAGGTGGTGGCGTGGTTCAGGTTTGCCCTGCGTGTTATGTCGGAGATGTTGAGTTCCCCCCTCTCCGCTAGGACTTTTAGTACCTTGACCCTCCCCTTTGAAGAGAGTATCTCCTCCAAGGACATTAAATACCACCCGAGAGCGCAGACTCTAGCGCCTCTGCTGGCACGTTCATGAGTCCTATGAGCGTCGTCTTTCCCTTAAAGCCAGACCCGGAGATCTTAGTCTGGAGCACGCCAAGGTTCTTCAAGTTCTGGAGGTATTCCCAGAATTGGGTGTGCTTCCTCGGCTCTATGGACCTTGCCTCGCAGATGAGCCTATAGATCGACTCAACCTCTCCCATGGTGACGTACGCGGACTTGCTCTTCTTCAGTGCCTTAGCGACCGAAAGGAGGAAGAGGCGCTCGTGGAGTGGGAGGTCCATTATTATATTTATGGGGAATTGGAGGACGTCCGACTGGGCCTTCCTCACGTGCTCCGGCAGGATCTTGTTGGACCCTTCGGCGTCTGCGTATTTGCCAGACCTCCAGAGCAGCTCCAGTGCGTACCTGGCATCTCCCCGAGGAGCGGCTATCTCGGCGATCATTGATAGCACGTCCTCGCTCACAGCGCCCTCCTTGATGGATTCCATGCTCCTCATCTTTATGATGTCATACAGCTGGTCTGATGTGTACCTTTCAAAGCGCACAATGTTGTGGAGTAGCGTGCTCTGGACGCTCCTGTCAAGGTCTGAGACAAAGTCAAGGTTCCGGGTGATGAGGATCAGGCTCAGGCGTTGTGGCTTGCCGATGTATTCGTCGGCCACCCTGGTGAGGAAGTAGAGGGGGGCATCCTTCTCGTTAGCCACCAGGAAGTCTATCTCGTCGAGCGCAAGTAAGAGGTGTGCATTCTCGCCCTCCAGCGTATCCCAGATGGTCCCGAAGAGCTCCTGCGCAGAAAACCCCCTCTCTGGGAGCCCGGGTATTAGCTGCTGGGCTACCTTCCTCACGACGAGGAAGAGGGTCCTGTCCTTGTAGCAGTTCACATGGACGTACTTGAGGTTGAGCCCTCTCTCCTTTGCAAGGGACTCCACAGTCGAGCCGAACCTCTTCGCCACGGCGGTCTTGCCGACGCCAACGTCCCCAACGAGTGTCACCTTCTGCGAGACTGTCCCTGGGGACTCGAAGGTGACCCGGAAGATCCTGCCAAGCGACTTTAGCTGCGGCTCCCTGTGGACCAGGTTTGTGGGGACATAGTCTGGGAATAGCGCAGATTCGTCCTTGAAGACCGTGGGTCTCCGCATCTCTTGGGCGATTATGTCATAGGCCAAGGCTTTTACCCATAGACTACTGAGGGGTGAGAGTAATTTATGGTTTTTGTACTTTAGAAAAAACGATTAGCGGAGACAGGGGTGAAAGTATTATCATGAAAGTGAGGGCGCGGGCATGGACAAGATCGACCTGTTTTGAGGGATCGGTGGTTGAAGTGCTTCAGCTTTGTGGGGTCCTCTGGCAAAGATGAGAGGGTTATTTTAGAATCCCAAAACCCCGGCGACTCACATGACTCCCCGCCAGAGTTCATCAGTTGAGGGGGGCTCCAGCGTGTTTTCCTTCCCTTGGGCGTCTACATAGCGCCTCCCCTCCGATGGCGGGAGCAGCTCCCCAACCTTAGCAAAGGGTATTCCAGAAGATTTCAGGGAGAGTTCAACCTCCCGCTCAGAGCCGCGGGTGACAGTGAAGAGGAGTGAGCCCGAGCTTATGAGCCTGTAGGGGTCCAGCCCAAGCTCTTCGCATATGATCTGGGTCTCCGGGAGTACCGGGACGCACCTCAGGTCGAGAGATACGCCTATGGAGGCTGCCTCGGCAAGCTCCCATACTCCCCCAAGAACCCCTCCCTCTGTTAGGTCATGCATGGAGGTCACGCCCTCGATTTCACTGAGGATCCGGCACTCCTTAACCACGCTGATGAGCGCGAGTAGGCTCTTGCAGCGCGATACAAAGGACTCCCCCTGGCTGGAGAGGATCCTCTTGTCCGAGGAGAGGATGGCAGTCCCCTCAAGCCCTGCGTACTTGGTCATGTAAAGGAGGTCGCCTGGTCTTGCGCCCCCAGAAGTGAAGAAACGGCTGTTCCTGATTATGCCGATCATGGACCCGACGACAATTGGCCGCTCTATGCCAGGTGTAACCTCGGTGTGTCCCCCGACTATGGATACGCCGATCTCCTTGGCAGCAGAGTCCATCTGCCGAGCGATCTTGTCTAGCGACTCGAGGGTTGAGCCCTCAGGGAGGAGTATGCACTGCAGAAACCACTTCGGCTCCGCGCCCCTGGTAGCTATGTCGTTGGCGTTCACATGTATTGCCAGATATCCTACTTCGTCGACCGAGCCCGTGATTGGGTCAGATTTGAAAGCGACGAGTTTGCCGCCCACCCTTATGATTGCGGCGTCCTCGCCGATGTTGGGACCCAAAAGTACAGAGGAGTCGGCTGTGCCCAAGCGCGGGAAGACGATGTCTCTGAGGATCTCGTTTGGAACCTTACCCACATTGAGCCTCATTAGATCATCCCCTCAGTTTTTTGGCAAACCTTTCAGGAGGTCCTACGGAGATAGTTGTCCATTCGCCTATTATATCTATCCGCACCACCGTCTGGGGGGACCGCATCTGAACCTCATGCCCCAAGGATTTGAGGGCTGACCCCACCGCGGACTCCACCTCCTGGCTCGACCTTATGAAGCGCCCCCTTCTCTGGCACTCTATCCGGACCTTGCTCGGCTTCTTTGGCATCAGTCGGAGGACTGCCTCGATTATTGAGGTCAGGTCAGACTCTATCATCAGGTCCACCGGGACTATTCTGTGGACGTATGCGGTCGGACAGTCCCTCACGAGGGCGGCTGCCTCGTCGGAGGAGAGTCTCGTTTTAAGTAAAAGCAGACCCATGTACCCATGCGGTATGAATGAGGCCTCGGAGTCCGCGTGGAATATGCAGTCTAAGACCTCCAGTTTGGCAGCCTCTTCTTTACCGCACGGGGCAGTCACGAGAAGCAGGCCCATAAAACCACCACTTGTGTGCCACTAGGCTGAGAGAGACCATCAGAGTGATCCTGCTAAGTGCCAGATCGTGACAAATTTGCTTGACCCATTTTCAGATCCAGCCGAGTTTCTTGAAATAGGCAACCATAAACACGGCAGGCAGGAGGGATACGATCAAAAGTATGATGAAGGTCGTGTATGGCCCAAGGAATGTCCATGGTCCAGTTTCAATCCCCCCAGGGAGGGGGATGTTCATGCCATATAAGGTACCCACAAGGGTTGCGGGAATGGTGATGGTGAATATGACTGTCAGGATCACAAGGGCCCTGTTCATCCTGTGCTGCCCTAAGGTGAAGTCCGTGTCCTTGTAGATCTCAACAAGCTCCCGGCACATGTCGGTGAGTTCCCAAAGCTTCTCGATGTGGTCCTTGAGGTCTGAAAAGTATATCTCAAGGTCCTCCCCGGTCTGTTCGCTGAGACCCTCCTCGAGGTCTGGGATGATCCGCCTCAGAGGGGCCAGGACTCGCCTGATGTCTGATGTTGTCCTCCGGAGGTTCGTGATCTCAAGCAAAACCTCTCTCTTCGCACTGAAGATGTCGTCCTCTAGATCTTCGAGGCGCTCCATAAGGTTCTCAACTATCGGAAATATTGAGCCGATTATCTCCCGGAGTATCCTGTAAACGAGAGGGCCCACGCCCTCTAGAGCAAACTTTCCTGTCTCCCTGTACTGGGTCTCGCACTTTGAGAATATGTTGTTGATTGCCTCAATAGAGCCATCGTGGATCGTTACCAAGAAGTGGTTCCCTATGAAAAAAGATACCTGGGAAGGCGTACACCCTCCCTTCTCGCAGAGTTGCGTCGGGAACCTCAGAACCATGAATATGTAATCTCTGTACTTCTCCACCTTGGTGAGGACCCTCTTTGAGAGGGTGTCCTCGAGACTGAGGATATGAAATGGGAAGGAGTTTGCCAAGGACATCACTTCATCCTTCGTGGGTCGCTCCAGGTTTATCCAGGTGATCCCTTCTGTCCTTAGCTCTTTCATATCAATCATTAGGATTTTAAATATGAGGGCATTTATAAAGGGAGTGTACAGATATCGCTCTTTTATTAGAGAATGGACAGATTAGGAGAGGGTGTCTATGGTCTCTGAGGTTTACTTCCTAGACCTGAGGAAGTGGAGGGACGCGTTGAAGGGGATCGATTTGCTGCTGAGTACAGCAGCTGAAGACATCAAGGCAGGGGAGAGGGTGGCGGTCAAGGTCCATTTCGGGGAGAGGGGGAACTACACGTATCTCAGACCTGCCTTTGTGAGGAGGGTTGTGGATTTTCTAAAGGGAATTGAGGCAAGCCCTTTTGTGACCGAGACAACGGCGCTCTACCCCACTGGATTCAGGGGCAACGCGGAAGAGGTGGTAGAGACCGCCAGATTCAACGGCTTCACCGAGTATGGGCTTGGATGCCCGATTGTGGTCGCGGACGGGCCATACGGAGAGGACGGGGTCGAGGTTGCACTTGAGAGGACATATGGTGGGTGCAGAATAAGGAAAATAAGTGTGGCGAGGGGCATAGCTGAGTCAGACGCGCTTGTAGTTCTGAGCCACGTCAAGGGACACCTGCTCTCGGGATTTGGAGGGGCTATCAAGCACCTTGGGATGGGGTGCACCACCAAGAGGGGGAAGAGAGAGCAGCACGCGGCTCACGGGCTTGTCATCAATTACGACAAGTGCACAGGCTGCGGCGAGTGTGTGGAGGCATGCAGGTTTTCAGCCTTGAGCATGGAGGGAGGGCGCCCTGTGAGGGACGAGGAGAAGTGCGTCTACTGCAACACATGTATGTTCAGCTGCGACCAGGACGCCATAACAATCCTTGAGGACGGGAAGGAGAGGTTCCAGATCGCCTTGGCACATGCCGCGGCAGGCGTCATGAGAGCCATGTCCGATAAGCCTAAGGTTTTTCTAAATTTTGTGCTGGACGTGACAGTGCTCTGCGACTGCGCGGCGCCAGCTGGGAACATAATTACCCACAACGTAGGCATATTGGCATCAAAAGACCCGGTCGCAATAGACAGGGCTTCCCTGGACCTCATAGATGCGAGCCCCATTATCCCCGGAGTCAAAGCCTCCCCTCCAGACCCGCTCGGGAAATTGAATGGTACGGATAGCGCGATACAGGTCAGGGCGATGGAGGCCCTGGGCGCGGGGAGCTCCACTTACAAGCTAGTCGAGGTCTGAGGGGGGTCTATGCCAAACTTCGTGGTGCATGAGCACAGAGCAAAGAAGTTGCACTGGGACCTCAGGCTGGAGCTCGACGGCGTTCTGGCGAGTTGGGCGGTGCCAAAGGAGCCCCCAAGGGAGAGGGGGGTAAAGAGGCTCGCCATAAGGGTCGAGGACCACCCCATCGAGTACAAGGACTTTGAGGGGGAGATACCAGAGGGGAGTTACGGGGCAGGCACCGTGAGGATATGGGACCGCGGCGTTTACTCCATACTGAAGAGGAGCGAGGATAGGCTGGAGATCTCCATGGACGGCAATATCCTGAAGGGGAGGTATGTGCTGTTAAAGTTCGAGAAGGGAGGAAAGGATTCTTGGCTGTTCTTCAAGGCAGGAGACTAGCCGCCATTCCACACATACGCCCTCATGGATTGGCGGACTTTGTGGATTAGCAACACCTGCATGAGGGGCACCCTGCCGGCTATGTCGATTCTTAGAATGGCTGTTATAATTCTAATCTATAGAATGTTCTTTGAGGGCCCGGGGCGGGGATCGAACCCGCGAGCTGGGGCTTTCCGCGGAAGTGCTCCACAGGCCCCCGGGATAACCACTACCCTTCGGGGGTAGCGACTTTGCTACCTTACCCGGGCCACCTAGGCCCTCAGCCCGATTTGGGCAGGATAAGATGCCTCAGCATTATTATTTAACCCTGTCGGCAGGTTGCCCCCTTTGACGAGGTGCGCTCGATGTCGCCGGAGGAGGCTACTGGTCTGTCAGAGGGGTGGTGTGCCCCGTTGGAAAGTAAAGATTTTTTTGGGGAACAGCTCTGGAACCAAAATCTTTTCTAGCTAACCTTTACAAATTTGACACTCTCCACGGCTGAAGCCAGGAGATTCTTGCACACAGCCCCTTCAGCGCTTGGAGGCACATCTGTTTCAGCATTCATCCCTTCTTTGCTCAGGGGCTATCTGCAATGGGTGTGCCACCACCCAGTTAATGCTACCTTTATGGAGGTAGCCTATATTTAATGGTTTTATCTCTGTGCTCGAACCTCTCCCGCCCAGTTCGGTCCGGAGCCTTATTCGATAGACATCCGGACCATACCAGAAAGTACTAATAATTATAAGAAATATAAATCTAGCGGCGATTCATCCCACGGTTAAAACCGTGGGCTTTCTCGCCGAGTGCATGTAAAGGGGGGAGGGAGTTGTTCTTAGAGATAAGGCTCCATGGAAGGGGGGGCCAAGGGGTTGTCACTGCTTCGGAGATGCTCGCCGAAGCCGCGATACTGGAGGGGTACCACGGTCAGTCAATACCTTACTTTGGCGCTGAGAGGAGAGGGGCGCCCGTGGTAGCCTCTGCGAGGATATCGGACGCCCCTGTGAGAAAACACAGCCAAGTTTACAGACCTGACGTCATATCTGTCTTCGACACTATGTTCGTCCTGAGAAAGGACGTGAGGGAGGGACTCAAGGAAGGGGGCACTGTGGTGGTCAACCACAAAAAAGTTCCAAAGATCGCGAACTTTAAGGTCTACTCGGTGAACGCGACCAAGATCGCACTGGAGAACGGCCTGATTGTGGCGGGCTGGGCGGTGGTGAACACCGCGATGGTAGGGGCAACTGCCAAGGCCCTCGGAGTGATCTCTAAGGTGGCTCTGGAGAGTGTTGTCAGGAAGAGATGGCGCGGAGATCTGGCGGAGAGAAATCTCAGAGCCGCCCTAAGGGCTTTCGAGGAGGTTGGCGGATGATGCAGGCACTCTCGAAGCCATCAGAGGGAGCCAGCGGCTTGACCGGCATGTGGAGGATAAAGAGACCTCTACTGGATCCGGAGAAGTGCAATGCTTGCATGTTATGCTGGCTCTACTGTCCTGAGGGCACCATAGCGAGGAGAAGAGGGGGGAAGCCGAGCATAGTATACGAGTACTGCAAGGGCTGCGGAATATGTTCTGAGGTCTGCCCTTCAAAGGCGATAAGGATGCTCAGGAGGGAGAGGGGTGCTCCTGACCGGTAACCACGCGGTGGCCTACGGCGTCAGGGACGCGGCTGCAGAGGTCATAGCCGCTTACCCTATAACTCCGCAGACCCAGATTGTGGAGAAGCTCGCGGAATTTGTCGAGAAGGGTCAAATGAGGGCGAGATATGTGAGGGTTGAGTCTGAGCACAGCGCGATGGCAGCGTGTATAGCCGCTGAGGCCTGCGGGGCGAGGAGTTTCACTGCCACGTCCTCACAAGGTCTGCTATACATGAGCGAGGTGGTCTTCTGGGCAGGCCTCGGGAGGTTCCCAGTGACTATGGCGGTGGTGACCAGAACCCTGGCGCCGCCATGGAGCATATGGAACGAACACACGGACATACTGTCGCAGAGGGATGCTGGGTGGGTTATTATGATGTGCGAGAATGCGCAGGAGGCCTACGACACGGCCATCCAGGCATTCAGGATCGCAGAGGACGAAAGGCTCCTGCAGCCAGTGATGTATGGGCTTGACGCCTTCACAATCTCGCACACCGCCGAGGAGGTCGATCTCCTAGAAAAGGGTGACGTTGAGGGGTACCTCCCCCCTCTCGATCCCAAAAAGCTCAGGGTTTACATGGACCCTGAGAGCCCAGGAACCTTCGGGAACTTGGTCGGCCCAGACATGATGATGGAGATGAGGCACTCCATAAAGGAGGCCTTTGAGAGGGCTCGTGAGGTTATAAAGGGCGCTGTGAAGGAGTACGAGAGGATCAGCGGGAGGAGGCAGGCTGGGCTGATCGAGGAGTACAAGTGCAGGGATGCAGAGGTTGTGATAGTAACCATGGGCGCTTCTAGCGGAGACGCAAAGGATGCCGTGGATGCCCTCCGGGAAAGGGGTGTGAGGGCAGGGTTGGTGAGGCTCAGGGTGATCAGACCGCTGCCTCGCGAGGAGATCTTGGAAGCCGTTAAGGGCGCAAAGGTTGTTGCCACCGTAGACAGGGACTATTCTTTTGGGTATGGCGGCATATTGGGAGGGGAGCTGGCTGGTTTTGTCAAGAACACCATGTGCAGGTTTGTGGCAGGGCTTGGAGGTAGGGACCTAACTCCGGAGGACTTCCAAGGGATTGCTCTCAAGGCGCTGGATGTGGCAGAGAAGGGCGAGGAGAGGGAGGAGTTTTGGTGGGGGTTGAAAAGATGACAGCGATGTTCTCAATCAAGGACCTCGTGGAAGAGGAGTACACTCTCCCGGGGAACGCTTCTTGCCCTGGATGCGCGGCGGCACTCTCCCTGAGGATAGCGCTAAAGGTTTTGGGGCCGAAGACAATATTGGTAGTTCCGGCTAGCTGCATCTCGGTTATCCAAGGGTACTACCCGAAGACTCCCTGCAGGGTTCCAGTTCTCAATGTGGCATTCGCTTCGACGGCTGCGGCTGGCAGTGGAATGGTCGCGGCGCTTGACTTGAAGGGAAAGAGCGATGTGAAGGTCCTCTGCTGGGCAGGCGACGGCGGAACCGCAGACATAGGCTTGCAGGCTCTGAGCGGCGCAGCGGAGAGGAACGAGAACATGATCTACGTCTGCTACGACAACGAGGCTTACATGAACACTGGCACACAGAGGAGTGGGTCGACTCCAAGGACGGCTGCGACGACCACAACTGTCACGGGAAAACCGGAGAGGAAGAAGAGCGTCCCAGAGATAATGGTGGCCCACAGGATGCCTTACGTGGCAACGGCTTGCGCAGCCTTCCCGCTTGACTTCGCCGGCAAGCTGAGGAGGGCAGCATCCATGCCACTCAGGGGGCTGAAATACATACATCTCCTTTCTCCATGCCCGCCTGGATGGAGGTTCCCAGCCGAGAAGACCATAGAGGTCGGCAGGTTGGCGGTAATGACTGGGTTTTGGATCCTTTATGAGTGGGTTGATGGAAGGTACAACCTGACAGGACCATCAAAGGGGCTGCTGGACAAGAGCAAGAGGAGGCCTCTCAGGGATTATCTCTCAATACAAGGGCGTTTCGGACACCTCACGGAGAAGGACATAGAGTCCTTGGAGGAGGAGGTTGAGGAGCAGTGGAAGGATTTTGCCAGAAAAATGAGTATGACTTAGTGCAAAAGATGGACATTCCACTGGTGAGATCTGAAGTCTTGACTCTTCAGCCTCCATGACTCAGTAACACCAATTTACGGGCGGTGTCAAAGCAGGAGATCTCCATCCTCCATGATTGTGAAGCGATCGCCTGACTGGAGCCTTACCTCGACCGTTGGGGACGATATGAGGAAGTCCATGTGCGTGGCGGAGTTGTTCATCCCGCCCGGGTAGTCAGAGTTATGACCGAAGGCGATGTGTACGGTCCTGTAGACCTTTTCTGCCTCGAGGAAGTTGGCGTGGATGCGCGCTTTTCTGTTTAGACCGAAGGCGAACTCGCCCACATAGCGCGCCATTTCATCAACGCTCAGGGCTGCCTCCACCCTCCTTTTGAGGAGATGGTCTTGTGAGCTTATCTCAACTGCCATGCCGCCCTTGGCCCTTATCGTTATCGGAGATTTTATTGGCCCGATGCCCCCGACTGCCAAGTCGCAGACTAGAGTGCCATTTAGTGAGGACTCGACGGGACCGGCGATCACCTCGCCTGTCGGGAGGTTCAGCCACTTGAAGGTCTTCCAGTCAAAGCAGGTGTCGGTGAAGAATGGTCTACCGGATACGGAGAATGAAATGTCTGTGCCCGACGGGTTGGTGACGCGGATCTCCGCGGCGCTCGCGAGGCGCATGAGAAGTCTCTGGGCGGACTCTTGCAGATCCTTGTGCTCTTCCGGCGAGAGAGCCAGAGCACCCTCAGTGAGCATGTCAATGGTTATCCCAGGGCAGTGGCCGAGCCGGTACCTTCGGTACCTGGTTATCAAGTTGATTATCTTAACCCTGAAGGGGGTCTCCTTCTCGCTCTCGCGAAATATTGTGATGAAGATGTCTGCGGCTCTGCTGGAGACAATGTTGTAGATCTCCTTTGGGACAGCGAGGCGGACCTCTGGACCAGCCTCCAGCTCAAGCAGGCGAGTCCAAAGACCCAGCCGGAGGGCGCCCTCTGTGAAAGCCTCACCCACTTGCAGCGCAGGAGCGTCGCATATGACCGCCAGCCTCTCTCCCTCCACAGCACCTAGGACGTGCTGGAGGGCGTTCCTTGCGGATTCAGACGCATTCATTGATACCGCCTCAAGGAGACTTTAGTCGTGGAGTGTCTGACTGATACCATAGTATCCATATTGACTTGGAGTATATTTATACAGTGCTGAGGTGTTTTGGTTCTGGAAACTCCCAAGTGCAGGAGATCATGCGAAGCCTCCAATCAGCAGGGCGATTGCCACCGAGATAATGACGAGCGCCACAGTCTCGACGAGAGTGACGCGCCAGCGCACCTTCATCTTCTTTGACCTGTAGCGCGCCAGGAATATGCCGACCACAATCCCGACGAAAACGAGGGATGCGATTATGCCGAAGGGCGGGGGGATTAGGACGAACAGGGAGATGGGGATGATGCCCGACAGGAAGGTGGTGACGCCGCAGAGGACTGCGGAGAAGAGGTTGGACCTACTTATCTCCTTTTTTAGGACGGCGAAGAGGCTCTTCAGAAGTATCAGTGACTTGTCTCGCTCCTCACCATCCTCAATCCCGTTAACGCTGTACTCCATTAGGTTCTTCAGCGAGATCAGGTCAGCCAAGTCCTCAGTCTTCCCGCCGAGTATGAAGCTGGAGAAGTTGGTCATGGATACGGCCGAGAGAGTGAGGGCTGCCGTGAATACAGTCAAGCTGGAGCTCAGCCCAGCGAGGAAAGTTGATAGGGTGACTATGAGGGCAGTTATGGAGCCGTCTGTGAGACCGGCCACCACCTCGAGTACTGGCTCATCCTTGAATAGGAGGTTCTTCAGCTCCTCGCTCAGG
>Ga0078972_1005412_pt1 | contig 32478 bp, 28 predicted proteins | sample YelNatPaOPGAMG01_FD_67568 | JGI IMG/M metagenome (GOLD analysis project Ga0078972, IMG submission 67568) | Hot spring thermophilic microbial communities from Obsidian Pool, Yellowstone National Park, USA - OP-RAMG-01 (SPADES assembly) (version 2) | ecosystem: Environmental > Aquatic > Thermal...
TCAGACCCTGTTCAGACTCAGGACAGGGTGGCAAGTTTGATCGGAACGAAAATGGCAACTTTGACCGGAATAGGTGGCAACTTTCATCGGAATACGCATTCACGGAGCCGCCAATTCGGGTTCCCCTTTCTCCAGAGAACCCTTCCCTTCACCCCTTTTTCCTACCTGGAGTCTTCCGCCAGAAATGGTACAAAGAGAACGATTATCAAAATCACTGAATGTGCCCGATCGCACATCTCACCGCTATTGCCAAGCGCCAATCTCCAAAGATATAATGTTTGAGTTTTCTTTCGGACAGAGTGAATCCGCGCACTTTTTCTCATTTTTCGCACGGCCGGATTTATGCCTGTCCCCCAAAATGGCCCGCATTCTGCCATCCTGACAATGAGGTCGGGAGACAGGCTGCAGAATGGCGGGGGTCATGAAGAGAAGGCCTCTCGATCAACGGCGAATCGAAGGGTTTTCCATCCTCCCTCGATCCTCATCCAAAGGCACTCTTCACAATCAATTCGGGACTTTTCCGGTCATGCCCCGCATGGGCAGGAGAGCCCGGCCATCATTCCATCACCGAGGAGGGAATTCCATGTCGTCCTACCAGAAACTCACCCCGCCCAAAGAGGGTCAGAAAATCACCATGCAGAACGGCAAGCTCCATGTGCCCGACAATCCGATCATTCCCTTCATCGCCGGCGACGGCACCGGGCCCGATATCTGGAACGCCTCCGTCCGCGTCTTCGATGCCGCCGTCTCCAAAGCCTACAACGGAAAGAAGAAGGTCATCTGGTTCGAGACCTACGCCGGAGAGAAGGCCAACGAAGTCTACGGCCCCAATACCTGGCTCCCGGAAGACACCCTGACCGCCTACCGGGAATTCCTGGTCGGCATCAAGGGCCCCCTGACCACCCCTGTCGGCGGCGGTTTCAGAAGCATCAACGTGGCCCTTCGTCAGGAGCTCGACCTCTATGCCTGCGTCCGCCCCGTCGAATGGTTCGGCTCCCCCTCCCCGGTCAAGCACCCCGAGAAGGTGAACATGGTGATCTTCCGGGAAAACACCGAGGACATCTATGCCGGAATCGAATGGCCCGCCGGCTCCCCTGCCATCCAGGAGTTCTACAAGATCTTCGAGAAGGAAGGGGTCATGAAGAAGATCCGCTTCCCCAAGACCGCCAGCATCGGTATCAAGCCGGTCTCCGAAGAGGGCACCAAGCGTCTCGTCCGCGCCGCCATCCGCTTCGCCCTGGCCAACAACCGCCGAAGCGTGACCCTGGTTCACAAGGGCAACATCATGAAGTTCACCGAGGGTTTTTTCCGGAAGTGGGGCTACGAGGTCGCCAAGGAGGAGTTCGGCGACAAGACGGTGAGCTGGGACGACTGCGGCGGGAATCCCCCGGCCGGGAAGCTCCTGATCAGAGACGAGATCGCCGATGCCTTCCTGCAGAAGATCCTTCTCCGGGCGGACGAATATGATGTGATCGCCACCCTGAACCTGAACGGAGACTATCTCTCCGATGCCCTGGCTGCCCAGGTCGGCGGAATCGGAATTGCTCCCGGCGCCAACATCAACTACGAAACGGGATTTGCCGGCTTCGAGGCGACCCATGGAACGGCCCCCAAGTATGCCGGGCAGGACAAGGTCAACCCGGGGGCGGTCATTCTCTCCGGAGAGATGATGTTCCGCTACCTCGGCTGGAAGGAAGCGGCCGACCTCATCCTGAAGGGGGTGAAGAACGCCATCCAGAAGAAAAAGGTGACCTACGACTTCGCCCGTCAGCTCGAGGGAGCCACCGAGGTCAAGTGTTCCCAGTTCGGAACCGAGATCATCAACAACATGTAGGACCGGATCTCATATCGGAAAACGAAAAGAGGGGGCCGTCCAGGCCCCCTTTTTTTGTCCGGGATTTGCGCTCAAAGGGGTTCAAAACAAAAGTGTTGGGGCCCCGTAACGTCCCACCTTCCTGTCATGCGTGATCAGGACAAGAGGCTCGGACAGAGACTGTGCCACCAGCATGCGGTCAAAAGGGTCCTGGTGAAAAGGTGGAAGGGATTCCCCTCCCATCGCATGCTCCGGTATAATGTCCAGAGAAAGATACCCCGCCCGGTTGTAAAACTGAACCGCTTCGGCAGCGGAAATTGGCATGGATGAACGTTTCAGGGCGTGCTTGATGGCTATTTCCCAGATGTTGGCCGCACTGATATAACCAGTGTTCCTTGACTCGAGAATCAGGAACCGGGCCTCGGACGGGAGATGAGGATCATCAGTGATCGGCCAGAGAGCGATATCGTATCCATCAAAAGTCTCATTCCTGGCCGGGTTCCTGAAAAAGAGCGGCGATTTGTTCATTCTCCCCATCAATTTCGGGAGGAACCGAAAAGATCCCTTTGGCCACTCCGATTCTGTTTTCTGAAGAGATGGGCTCCTCAAGCCCCACCAGTCTGGCCACAGGACATCCATGCCGGGCATTGATGATCTCCTTTTCAGATCCTTTTTCCACCGCTTCGACAAGTTTTGACAGGTGAGTTTTCGCTTCATAAATTTGAACAATTTTCATCCAGACACTCCCCTTCGATTTTTTGGTCTGGTATAGCCAGACCAATTTCATATCACTCATTTTATCTTTTTCCTGAATTTGTCAAAAAAAAGAAAACCTCTCCTCAGAACTTCATTCCCTCCATGCCCTCGTATCCAGATAAATCCAGATTCGTTTCCTGAAGCTTAGCAAGGGTCTCTCAAGCTTAAAGACCTCTCGCATTTTAGAACTGACAAGCGTGCTCAAAAGGAGTTTTCCTTTATGGCAAGGCCCGCAGAATGGCTCCAAGTGGATGTTCCCGGGTCATGACAACGCAAAGGGAGGGTTCGATGTGTCTGATTGGATGATCCTCCGTCTTTCCCTCAGATGGCTACAGAATTACGGGGCAAGACAACATCCGGATGCCCATTCAATTGGAAGGAACTGTTAAAAATCCTCGGGTTGCAATGAAACGAGGGCGGATGCTAGGATTTCAGTTACATGACCCCTCATCACGTAAAACATTCATTCCCCATCCTCAGGAGCTTTCCTTGGACCCGTCTCCGCCCCTGATCGACAAGGGATCCCGCATCGCCTGGCTGGGCCTGGGGTCCATGGGACGGCCGATGGCCCGGAGGCTTTCCGAGGCCGGCTTTCTCGTCCGAGGTTACAACCGGACCCTCCATGAAGGCCTCGCCTCCCTTCCCTTTCCGGTGGTATCGAACGCCGCCGAATGCGTGGCGGAGAGCGACCTCGTCATCGTCATGGTCCGGGACGGCAAGGCCGCCCGGGACCTCTTCTCCGGCCACCAGGGTCTCCTGGCAGGACTTCATCCCGACCAGATTGTGGTCAACATGTCCACCGAATCCCCGGAGGAGGCCCGGGTGGAAGCCTCCGCCTGCCATGAGAAAGGGGCGGTCTATTTCGATATCCCCGTCTCGGGATCGGTGGTTCCGGCCGAGAGGGGGGAGCTTCTCCTCCTGGCCGGAGGGGATGAAGACTTCCGGAAAAACATCGAGGTCCCCCTTTCAGTCCTGGGAAAGAACCTCCACTGGTTTGGTCCGGCTGGCTCCGGCATGGCCGCCAAACTCGCCATCAACTTTCTTCTGGCCTCCCACATGGAGGCCCTCGCGGAGACCCTTCTGACCGGGGAGTCCCTGGGCCTCGAGAAAAAGGCCCTGGCCGACGCCCTGCTCGACAGTCCCCTCGCCACCCCCTTCTACCGGATCAAGATCCGCAATCTCCTCGATGAGAACTACACGAAGGCCTTCTCCGCCTCCCTCATGAAAAAGGACCTGGATCTTCTCATGGCCGAGCTTCTCTCCCGGGACCGGGCCCTTCCCGGAATGCTCGCGCACCTTCGCTCCCTTTATCAAAGGATCGAGGTGCGGGGCCAAGGGGAAAAGGATCTCTCAGTTATTTCGGACCTCCTGAAATCCGACGCCCAGGGATCCTGATGGGGATCCCCATTCTCTGCACCGGTCTCGAAAAGAGCTATGGCCATCCCGGGGGCCCCTCCCAGAAGGTCCTCCGGACCCTTTCCTTTAAGATCGAAGCCGGGGAATGGGTGGTCATCATGGGGGATTCAGGCTCCGGGAAGTCGACCCTTTTAAATATCCTGGCCGGAATCGACCCCTTCGACTCAGGGGAGCTTCTCCTGGACGGACGCTCCTGGGGATCGGTGGACGACTCGGAGAAGACCCTGGTCCGAAGGCGGGAGATGGGCTTCATCTTCCAGAACTACAACCTCTTTCCCTTCCTCACCGCCTTCGAGAACGTTGCCCTCCCCGCCCGCCTGAACGGCCACAGGGACAGGGAAGCCGTTCGCGCCCTCCTAGCCGAGGTGGGACTGGGGGACAAGGGCCACAAGTTCCCCTCCGAGCTTTCGGGAGGGGAGCAGCAGAGGGTGGCGGTGGCCCGGGCCCTGATCCACCGCCCCCGTCTTCTTCTGGCCGATGAGCCCACCGGGGCCCTCGACCATCTCACAGGCCGCAAGGTTCTCGAACTCATGACCCTCCTCCACAAGGAGTTCCGTCCGACCATCGTCATGACCACCCACAGCCTCGAGGCGGCCCGGTACGGAGGCCGGATCATAAACCTCCGGGACGGCCAGTTCATCCCTCCCCCCGGGGGCTAGGATCCCGTGTCCACCCTCCTCTTCTTCCTTTCCTACTCCTTTCGGAACCTCCGGCGGACGCCCTTTGCCACCCTTCTCACCCTCTTCGGGATCTCGCTGGGAACCGCCATCGTCCTGGCCATCGTCCAGGCCGACAGAAGCTCGCTCCTTTCCTTTAAAAATGCCATCAACCATGTCCGGGATCCGGCCGTTCTCTCCTTGGTGGCCCCCTCCGGCACCTTTTTCTCCGACCGAACCATCGACCGTCTCGAGAGACTTCTGGGTCCGGCCCCCTTCCGGATCTCCCCCCTGCTTGAACTCACCGTGAACTACCAGGGCCAGACCTTCCTTCTGAAGGGGCTCGACTTTCTCGAAAGCGCCGATCGCCCGCCGGGGAAAAAGGACCGGGACATTCTCTCCGTCCGGGGTGGAGTCTATCTCCCTCCACGGACGCTGGCCCTTTGGCATTTAAAACCGGGAGAGACGATCACGGTGGCCTACGGAACCGCAACCGTACCCCTTAAGGTTCTGGGGGAGATCCCCGACACGATCCGCTCCCGCATGCTTCCCCGGAACACCTTTCTGGTCGACCTCTCCTGGGCCCAGTCCCTCTTTGGAAAAATGGGGGACCTCACCCGGATCGATCTCCTCTGGGACGGCCCCCCGACCCTGAAACCCTCTCCGGAGATGGTGAGGACCCTGGCGAAGTCTCTCCGGAAGGACTTCGACAAGAGGCTTCTGGTCCTCTCCCGGAAGGCCCGGAAAAGCCAGTACGACTCGATGCTCTCGGCCTACCGCTCAAACCTCATGGCCCTCTCCCTGGTCGCCTTCCTGGTCGCCTACTTCCTGATCGGAAACACCCTTCTCCTCTTCGTGGTCAGAAGGCGTGCTGAGATCGCGACCCTCAGGCTCCTGGGAGTGACCGCCAGGGAAATCCGCCTTCTCCTGGCCTTCGAGGCGGCCTGGTTCGGCCTCCTGGGGGGCCTGTTCGGCCTCCTCTGGGGCCAGGCCCTGGCCCGCCTGACCCTAAAGGCCGTACAAAGGACCATTGCCACGATGTTCCTTCCACCGCATCTTCTTCCCGTCGGAGCCTCCCTCTTCGAGGGCCTTCTGGCCCTTCTCTTCTCCATGGGGGTCTCCCTGGTCGCCATCACGGCCCCCATCCGCGAGGCGACCCGGATTCCTCCGGTCCTGGGACTCTCCCGCCTTCCGGAGGAGGAGAGCATGGCCTCGCGGCAGCGGACCTTCTGGGGCCTCTTTGTGGCCTTCGGGCTTCTGAGCTGGGCCCTCACCCGTCTTCCCGCCATCCACCGCTTCCCCTGGGGCGGCTACGCCGCGGCCCTCTTTGCCGTCTTCTCGGGGAGCTTTCTCATTCCGGCCCTTCTTGGGGCCCTCTCTCCCTTCTTCCGAAGGCTCTCCTCCCGTCTTCCCGATCCCGTCTTCTCCCTCTCCCTCTCGGCCTTCACCGCCACACTGAGCCGCACACGGATCGCGATCTCGGGAGTCATGGCCAGCCTCGGCATGGTTATCGGCATCGTGGTCATGATCTCCTCCTTCGAAAAGACCTTAAACCTCTGGATCGACCAGAACCTGAAGGCCGATGTCTACCTGAAGCCCGCGACCTGTCTCTCCTCCTACTGCTCCGAGACCCTCTCCCGGAGCCTCTACGAACAGATCGCAAAGGATCCCTCCGTGGACCGGGTGGCCCGCTACACCCTCCTCTCCGCCACCATCGCCGGGAAACCCGCCTATCTTGCCTACTCCGACCTCAACCGCTTCTATCAAAACGCCCCCCTGCCCCTGGTGGACGGGGGCTCCTCCGGGCAAGTCCTCAAGAACTTCATGGGAGGCCGGGGTGTGCTGGTCTCCGAACCCTTCGCCAACCGTTACGGGCTGGGGGTGGGCGACCCTGTCACCTACCCCACGCGCCAGGGACCCCTCACCCGCCGGATCCTGGGGATCTACCGGGACTACTCAACCATCGAGGGCATCCTCCTTCTTCCCTACCCAAGCCTTGCCCCCGAACAGGGGGTGAACGCCCCCTCCAATCTCTCGGTCTTCCTGAAGGATCCCGCGCAGGTCCCGGCCTTCGTCGCCCACCTGACAGAAACCCTGCCCCCCGACCTCCATCTGTTGATCCGATCGCAAAACGGCCTCCGGGACCGGATCCTCGAGGTCTTCCATCAGTCCTTCTCGGTCACCTACGCCCTTCTCGCGATCGCGATCGTGGTTTCGATCTTCGGGGTGTCGAACTCGCTGGTCCTTCTGCTCTATGAACGGAGAAAGGAGTTCGCACTCTACAGATACCTGGGGCTCCTCTCCCGGGAAAAGCTTCTCATGCTTCTCCTTGAAACCACCCTGATCGTCCTCTGGGGCATCCTTCTGGGGGTTCTCCTGGGACTGGTCGTCGGAGCCATCATCGTCTTCGTGATCAACCGGGAGGCCTTCGGATGGACCATCCTCTGGAACCTTCCCGGAAAGGATATCCTCCTTCTCTGCTCGCTTCTCTTTGGAGCCTCCCTCCTGTCGCTTGCCGCCCCGGCCTATCTCTTAAAACGCGACCAGGCCCTGACGGGAGAGCGGCTGTGAAGGATCTTCTGAGGCACCTGATTCTCTCCCTTTTCTTCGGGGGCCTCCTTCTCTCTCCACCCCCGGCCTTTGCCGCCTCCTCTCCCGCTCCCTCCCTCTGGGCCCATATGGCCCCCCACCCGGACTATCCCATCGAGTGGTGGTACATGACGGGCTATCTCACCACCGGCGAAAAGATCCGCCAGGGCTTTCAGGCGACCTTCTTCCGCATGACGAACCGGAGCTCATCCTCCCAAGACAAAGGCCCCTGGTCTCCCCGGGAGATCTTTGGCTTCCATGGGGCGGTCTCGGACCTCGACCGCAAGACCTTTCTTTCCACCGAACGGGAGCGGCGGGGATTTTCCCGGTCGGTTCTGGCACAGAAGGATCCCTTCTCGGTCCGGATCGGCCGGAATCGGCTGGACCTTCCGAAATCCTCCGCCACCCTGGCTCTCATCTTCCGTGTGGGTAACCAGAGCTTTAACCTTAATCTCACCCCGCTTTCTCCCCCCGTCTGGCATGCCGCCCGGAAGAAGTTCTTTACCGGACCTTCGCCAAAGGACTGGGCCTACTATTATTCTTATCCCCTGGTCATGATCACCGGAACCGTGACCACCGTCGACGCCGACGGAGCCCAAAAGACCCGGACCGTTCACGGTCAATGCTGGTTCGACCACGAGTGGATGATCCACTCCATGGCAAAAGACCAGATCGGCTGGATCTGGGTCTGGGCCTGGAACAAGAAAAATACCCGGGGCCTTATGCTCTACCAGATGCTCGACCGGGGAGTCCGGCTTTCCCCCTTTCACCGGGCGACCGTTCTTGAGAGAAGAGAGGGGGACTTATTGGTGACCCGCACCCGGAATGTGCGGCTTCTCGGAGGAAAAAACGGACGGTGTCTTGATCTTTCCCGGATCGCCTTTCTGGTGGGAGACAACACGGTGGTGCGGATCCACCCGGAGATCGACCGCCAGCTTTTGACCGGGGCGGTCTCTTATTGGGAGGGGGCCGCGAGGATCACCCTGGGACCCCCTTCCTCGCCTGAGTCGGGGGACGGATATCTTGAGGTGACGGGACTTGGAACCTTACGAGATAAGGCTCTCTGCCGGGATAAGCATTAACGGAACTAGGATTTGGCAAATACGGCAGGAATTCAGGGCTGGGAATAATCCGGTGGCTCAAGGGAGAAGAGGGCGTCGATAAAGTCCTGGTCCACATCGGGCGGAAGCGTAAAGTCCACCGGGCCCCGGACTCCAAAGGCCCGGGGGTAGAACCGCCGGGGAAGATGGATCCGGAGATTGGCTTCGAGGGTCTGGGGATCGAAGGGAGCGCACAAAAGAGCCTTCCAGAGAAGGTGGCGTCCCAAGCCCTCTCCGCCTTTTAGCGCCAGGAGCTTGATTCCCGTCTCCCGCATCCAGCGGGACTGGAGCTTCAAAAAGGCCTTCCGGGATTTCGGGTCGTCTTTTCGGTAGAATCTGTTCCGAAGGATGGAAAAGAAAAGGTCGTGTTTTCGGATAAGGCCAAAGTCGAAGATGCGCCGGAGGCTGTCGGAGGGAGGATGGGTCCGGTATTCGACCAGGGACCGGGGAACGATCCGGATCTTTCCGGCCTGGTACATGCGAAAGGCAAAATCGGTGTCTTCGAGCCAGAAGGGATCGAATCGGGGGTCGAACATGCCGATTTTCCGGGCGATTGCGGTCCGGAAAAAGAAGGTTGAGGTCTGGGGTTCGTAAAACGGGTTTTCCCGGAATTCCTGAGTCTTTTCAAAGAGGATAGACCACCACCGGGGAATCGCCGGGCGCGAATCCCGTCTCAGGACTGATTGGCCATCCGGAGACAATTCATCATACCAGGAACCAACCAGGACGATGTCGTCATTTTCTTGGATTTCTTCCAGCTGGATCTTGATTCGGTCCGGCTTCATCCGGTCGTCGCTGTCGAGAAGGGCGATAAATTCCCCCCGGCTTTCCAGAATTCCCCGGTTACGAGCAGAGACCGCTCCGGGATGATCCTCCCGGACGATCCGGACTCGGGAGGGATCTTTTTCTCTCCAGGCCTCTGCGACTTTTCTCGTTTCGGAAGTGGCGTTATTGTCGACAAGGATGATTTCAAAATCCTGAAAGGATTGTGCGGCAACGGACGTCAACGCCTCGTCGAGCTCAGAAACATAACGTGTTATCGGGATAACGATTGAGAGAATCAGTTGTCTTTTCATAATTTAGTTACCATAGAAAATCAGATCGTCCTGAGAAAAGGTCCGCTCCTGCCATTCTCCCTTGCACTTGGACTAAGAATGGGTTGTTGGGGTGGGGGAGGACCTGAAAAACCAAAGCCCTACCTGACTCTTGAGGCAGAAACCGTGAAAGCCTATCCAACTTGTCTTCGAATGCTCGCGAGGGGGCTTGGCGGGTTCCCGTTATCGACCAGAATCCCCGGTGAGGAGCGGAGATCCCGATGGAGCCGGACTGGGCGAATCGGTACAAGTTCCGGACATAGGGGGAAGCAGTTCTTTGCCCGGCTCAAGGATGAAATCTCAGGTCGCATGGTCTTTGTCCGGGGGAACAGGAAAGTGATGGCCCATCTGATGTATGGGGTGTTGGCGATCCTGGCAGACCAGTTTCTCGGGAGCGGATCGTAGCGATCGCTTTCCCGGGACACAAAGGAGAAGGTCCTCCTTTCCCATAACGGCAGGATTGAGAAAGAACCGTCATGACACCGGCCTGATTTTGGGGAGCATTATACTTTTCCAATCCAAAAGAGCCTCCCGAAGGACTAGACCACTATCTATCAGAATAACATGATCTAAAAAACTATTTTCCATCATAGCTTAACTAAAAAATTATGGATATACGAAAATTATTATTAAAAATAAAATTTATTAATTATCATTACAAAAAAATTTCAATCCCCTTATTTATATTAAGCTTAAAACAAAAAATTATTACTTATGTATTTAATTTTAAATTTTATATGGGGAAAAATATTGCATTAATGTGAGACCGTTCCTTTGGACAACCTGAGATCTCATTCATTGTTTCGATATCGTAACACCGATAACCAAGATCATTCACAAACTGAATAAAGGTTTTATCCGAAAGTGACATTCGCTCAAAAAGAAAATCTGATGAAATCTCAGAAACAATAATAGGCTTATATTTTTTTATCGTTTTCTTAGCCCCCTCGATGACCATTGGTTCCCAACCTTCCACATCCATCTTAATCATATCCAACCGGTCGAGATTTTCAGACAATTGATCCAAGGTCTGAAGAGGGACTTCAATTCCCTTTCCCGTTCCAAGATAACTTCCTCCAGTGTTTCGTTGTCCTTCCACCTTCATCAAGTTTCCCGTACCAGGTGCATTTGATAAAGCTATATTAAAAAGCCTGACATTACTAAGACCATTTTCCTGTATGGATTTTAATAAATATTGAAAAGTTGATGGCCTAGGTTCGAAAGCGATCACAACTCCCTTTTCCCCCACCCAATGAGAAGCCTGGATCGTATACCATCCGATATTAGCTCCAATATCTATAAAGACTGAACCCGGTTTTAAATGTTCTCGGATAATATCTGTCTCTTTCGATTCGTAGGTCGAAAACAAAACATGCCGGGAGACACCACAGTCCATTAAATCAATATATATTCTATGTCCCTCACCAAATTCGGTAATAACCCATTTTTCTTCCTGCTTATATTCTAAATAAGAGTGAAAAAACTCCTTGGCATCTTCTAAGCTACTCCATTCTTTAGATAAAAATACATGTTTTGCAAGACTCTTTAACAAACGCTTTTTGATTTTTATTTTAAAGTCATTAATTATAGAATTTGATGTTGACATATTTCTCCTAGGGAATTTAAATGTTCGGACCTGAATTATCTTGTAGCGGCCTAGTAGAAAGGAATCCCTTAATCATCGCTCTTTCATAGCTTTTGTCGTTCATTTTTTATAAAACTTCGTTTAAAAATGACAAAACATGAGATCTTATTACATTCCTTAAATTGACTTTGGAAGGATATATACGTAGAGCTTCCAGAGAGATTCTTTTTGCTTCTCCAAAATGATTCCAATTCATTAAAATTTTCCATTGCTTTGAAAAATAATCAGATGAAATCCAATCTATGCCTCTATAATACTTTCTGGCAATCTCATATGAAGGGATTGTTACGATTTTCCCCTTTATAGGGAGCTGGATTGGATCAGCCATTTTAACTTTTGAAAAATTTATTACTCCTTTCCAAAAATCATTATTTCTTTCCCACGAAAGGATAAGAGGAAAATATCCATGTTTTTCCATAAATATAAAAATTCCTTCCCATGATCCTAAAAAATTAGCATCATTTTGGGAAAAAAAATCTTTAAAAAAACTTCCTTCAAAAAAAATTGGAATGCGAAGGGAAATTGAAAGTGTTTGAGGGTTTTCCTCGGAAAGCAAAGCAGAAAAGAGCGATAATTCTTGAATGGTCTGAGGAAAGGTCATTAAATTAACATTTTTATTCTTGAAATTTTTAAGAGATAAATCATCCTTCATAATTTTATTAGCAGACCCACATTCGCATATCCAGATAATATAGGACATTGTGATTTCAAGAAGAAATTTGGATTCTTGGCCACAACAAGGACATTTCGGGGAAGACAATGAGGGTTCATTCTTACAAAGATGACTGCCTGCCCAGGACAAGATAGTCTCAACCCCATCTTCTTTTTTTAGGCCTAGATAGGATCCAACGAATGAAGTATTTGCTTCTAAGGGAGATCGAATAAAGGTGGGAGGGACATTTTTATCAATAAAAATTGTTAAGGATGGCCTATTAAATGCCAACGCCAAATGAGTTAATCCTGAATCATGACCAATAAAAAGGGTGCTTTTTTCAATCAAAGCTGCAATCAAGGGGAGGGACATTCCATAAGGTTGAAGGGAGCCCTTAACTTTTAGTTTCGGAGAATCCAAAAAACCAGGAAAAATTGTCCTGATCCCAAAATTGTCCATAATTTTATTGGCTTGCGAGGAAAATCCTTCAATGTCCCATGATTTTCCTGGAGCCACATGGGGGGACATAACAATATATGGATCATCTTCCAATCCATTTTCCTTCAAATAAGAATAAGCGGCTATTCGCTCCGAATCCTCAAGAGGGAAGATTGGGCGAACATAATGTTTCAGGGAATTATTGCCCGAAAACAACCTTAAAGGACATTCCCACGCCGTCTCACCTAAAAATGTCTGCAGGCCATCAGGAAAAAAGGGAGAAGATATGAGATATGAAACCCTTCCTTTATTTTGAGCGGAAATAATATTTTTTTTCACTACGTCATATATTTCTTTTAGATCAAAATCTATCCTGAAATTAGAATTGTTATCGGTTTTAACTTTATAAGATTCAACTCTAATGTTTTTCAGCCTTTTAGCAAGATATTGATACTCCGAAGAAGTCCAAAGGATGATTTCAGCACTTTTGAAAAGATTCTTAAGATTCATTGCTAAACTAAAATCATATAAATGGTTCCCTAATCCACTTGCACAAATAATATGAAATTCGCCTTTGAAATCCGATTCCTTAAACTCGGTCAAAATTGGAAACCCATTAATAGACAATATCTTTTTCAAAGCAATGATCCCCAATAAAATAATAATAAAATTAATAATTAAATATTAAAATACATTATCAAGGAGTTTATATCTTTTTTCCATAAAACTAATCGTGTAAGTATTTTAATTATTTTTTTCTTAAAGATAGAATTAATAAGGATTTGACTGTCAGGGATCTGATCCTTAAAAGGCCATAAATCCTGAATCTCTTTTTTCTTCCACTTCTCTTCAAGTTTTAAATGAGGGAGATGAGTACATACAGGTGATGTCCGCTTGACGTTTGAATCCGTCAGACGAATAAAATGGTGGACAAAAGATCCCCCTAAAATTATGGGACTCTTTTTAAACGCTCCTGTCTCTCTCATTTTTTCGATGGTCAAAAACAGATCCCAGTCGGCCGACTGGATTCGGGGATCTAACCCTCCTAATACTTTGAAGGTGTCCCTTTTTAAAAGGTGGCAATGTCCCATGATTCCGGGATAAAGAACCCCTTCATATTTTTTTTGGATCCGTTCGGCAATATTATTGAATTCTCCATACATCCGATGAATCTTTTCCTGTATGTTCGTCTTTTGATCCTGGCTCCATCGCCGTTTATTGATATACCGCCACCTTTGAAAAAAGATCTCCTCCAGAGTCTTGTCCGGAAAATGTTCCAGCCCCCCGGGGCTGACAACGGGATAGCCCTCTTCCAGGATCGCTTTTAATAACGGCTCGTCCCACCCTGGCCCCACGAGAATGTCGTTGTTGAGAAATCCCACGACCGGGGCCGATCCCGCCCGGACACCCTGGTTGATGGAGACCGGGTAGCACTGGTTGTGGGGATTGCGGATGACAGTAACGGGAGTCTCTTGTGAATTCCGGCTTTCAAAAAAATCCGCGGATTCATCCGGGGAGGCATTGTCCACAACGATCAGCCGGAAGGGATTTCGGGTATTTCTGGTGAGATAGTCAAAAAAAATCCGGTTCATCTCGATCTGGCCATGGATGGGAACGACCAGATCCATGACAGGCTGTTGGACTAAGTCTTGGGCAGGTTTCATCCCTTGAACCCGTGGCGCAGGACATAGCGGTAAAAGCCCGGATTGAGCCACCGGGTCTTTTTATCAGGAAGACGGGGAAAGGCGCGGATTCTTTCCTCCATGACCCGGGGATGGGTTCCGGTAAAGGGCTTGAGAAAGGAATAATGCTCCGGCATGAACTCCTTGAGGGATAAAACCTGAGTGTCCCTCTGATTGGGAGCTCCCTCCCAGTACCATTCCACCTGGGTCCGGACCTTTTCCCGAAGGAGAGCCGGGCTTTTGACCCACCCATAGTGATAGATATGCCCGGCGGCATATTTCCAGAGGCTCTTCTGTTTTTTTCCGATATAAAGGTTGTCCGAAGAGCGGGCAAACCCCACGGCATCTCCCACGGAGGCCACCGATCCTCCCGGCCGAACAATCCGCATGGCCCGGCGGTAGGCCCAGGGATCCAAAGAACGATAATCTCCCACAAAATGCCTGTACCGGGACATCAGTCCCAGAATCTGTCTATTGTCCTTGTGGGCGCGCATGGAGGCGAGAAGGGCGTCGTAATCCTTTTCATGGATCACCTCGTCGGCCTGGAGGTAAAAGGCCCAATCGGCATCCTTCCGGCAATGCTCAAGGGCAATATTGGTCTGCTGGGCATAGATGAGACCGTCTTTTCTGAGCTTCATGTCCCAGACCGATTCGATGACCCGGATCTTGGGATCTCCGATCTCCCGGATTATCTCCAGGGTCCGGTCTTCCGAATCCCCCACATTGATCACCATTTCGTCGACGATCGGAAGAAGGGAGCGTATGGACTCGACAAAGGGGTAATCCAGTTTCTCCACATTCCGGCAAAAGGTAAATCCAGAGACAATCATGAAAATCCTTTCAGACAAACAAGGGCAGGATTAAAACGATACGGAAATATTCCCCAACGCCTCATATCAGGAGAGTCCTCTTCTGATAAGCCGGAAATAAAGGGCCTTTGCGACCCATCTGAGCGAACGGACGGAGGATTTGGCCCCAAAAGCTACCCTGGCTGACCGGGTCGCTTCCTTATAATACCCCAAGGCGACCTGACTTTTGACGATCCCGACCAGATCCTCCGGACGCCCCCATTTTTCAAAGGTGTACCATCGCCCATAATCTCTCGGGGAGGCCAGCCGAAGGATAATATTAGCCCAGGGAATCTTGATCCATTTTTTCCCTTTTCCCTGAGGCTCCTTGTCTCTTCGGACAAAGCTCAGGGTCCAAAGATCCGTTTGGCGATACGGCAGGGGGACCTCCCAAAGGTCATACCCCCTATTACCCATCCAGTAGACCAGGGCATCCTGAGACCATCGGATTTCAGCTTTATCTTTCAGATCCCTACCAGGAAGGGCACAATTCTCTTCTCCTGAACCTCGTTCAAATGTAAGTTCAAGGCTTTCAAACCGGGATTGTCGGAGGCTTTCATCAACAGCCCTGAGTTTCCTCAGGCTTCCAAGATCAGACTTCACGAAAATTTTGGAAAGAGGGATCTTCCCCTCCGGTCTCATTTTCTCTTCGTTCGGAGTGACTCCCTCCAAAAAAGTGTTATCTGAGACGGGGTAATCGGGATGGGTCTCCCGAATCACAAGACCACAGACACATCCGAAATCTATCGAAATCTCATCGGTTGCCCAGACATAATGGGCGGTTCTTTCGCAGGCCGGACAGCGGGGGATGGCTCTCTTCAAATTCGTCCGGTTTTTCAGGACAAAGGAAACAGCTGCCGAGACGGTTTCCAGAGAGGGCTCCCGCTCCTCCTTGGCAAACCCTTCGACCACATGAAGGGCCCAGGGAGTTAGCGCCCTCACCTCGAAAGGAATCGTCTTTCGTTCGACAAAGATCACCACCATGGGAAGCTCAAGGGCCGCCGCCATGTGGCTCGGCCCCGAATCCAGCCCCACAAAGAGGGCGGCCCGGGAGAGGAGCCCCCCGATTTGGCCCAGAGTAAGGTCATAGGCCATGACGACCCCCGGATTGTCAAAGGCTCCCAGTTCGGGATAGGCGACAAGGAGGCTCCGAAGTCCATGGATTTTGTAGAGATCATCGATCAGGAGAGAAAACCTCTCCCTGGACCACCGCTTGTTGGGCCAGGAAAAGGGGGCAAGGAGGGCAAAACTCTCCCCTTCCAGCCCCTTTTTCCGGAGGAATCGGTCTGCAAAGGTGCCATCGGCCTCATTGAAGGGAAGAAAGGGACGGGCCTCTCCCCGAAAGTCCACTCCGATCGCCCGGGAAATGGCCTCAAGCGTCGTCTCTCCCCGGGCATGGCGATCCGGCATAGGGAAATGATCATAGGCCAGATAGGCCTCTTCTGGATGGGCCGCCATCTCCTCCCGAATTGCCTCATGGGCTCCGGCATAGGGATCGTTGGATCCCGTCCCCGACCGCGGATCAAGGGCAGTTGGATACCATCGGACATCGATTCTCCCCATCCGGAGGACAAGCTCCTCCCATCGTCTGTCGGCATAGACGATGAACCTGGCTTTGGGGAAACGGGTCTGCAATTCATGAAGAATTCTGAAGCCGTTGACATGATCTCCCAGCCCCTGACCCAGGACAAAATAAAGACGCCCGGAAAAATCCTTTGCGAACCGTGAGACATGAAAGAGAGGATATCCGTTCCAGAAGAGGCTCTCGCGAGGAATCAGGGGCACAAAAGGATCTTCGGGAGCCATCAGTTCCGCCACTTACTGCCCGAGGAGTCGAGAAGGATCATTCCGACTCTGGTTATGTTTGGAGGGACAAGGATCCTTTCCTGATTTGTCGAAGGACGACGATGAGGATTCACAGAAGGGACAATGATGGTTTCCGCTAAAGAGCCCCAGAAGAAAGTCCTCTGTTATTTCCGGGGGAATTCCCTCCTCGTAGACCTGCTGGCTTTGGTAGCGTCTTACCCTTGCCGGAAAGGGAGCAAAAGAGCGAATCAGGTGCTTTAAGGATTTCAGATCCGAAGGCCATTCCCAGATCGCCCGCAAGAGAAGAAGCCTGGCAAACTTCTCCCCGCCCGGAATGGCAAGGAAATCGAAGCTGATCTCCCGAAGCCAGCGGGCCCTCATCCGTTTCAGGTCCTTTTGAATGGAGGGGTTGTCCAGAAGATCTTTCTCTTTCAGAAACTTGATTATCTTTGAAAAAAAGTAGTCCTGATTAAGAATAAGTCTATATTTTTTAAGAATATCGAAACGTTTTTTTCTTAAAAAATCCTGAGAGGGCATCCGGAAGCGAGTAATAGATTGACCAACATTGATAAAATCTCCCACTTGACTCAAACGAAAATAAAAATCCGTTTCTTCGAGAAAGCATGGATTATAATGGATATCAAACACGCCAATATTATTTGCTTCTTGCTTTTTAAACAATACTGAAGATGGAAGTGGATCAGGAAACTTTAATCCACGTAAATCTTTAAATTTTTTTATTGATTCTGAAAAAAAGGAAAAATAAGAACATTCTTTTTTATTTTGTATGACATTCTTGCTGTCACTTGATATCACATCTATCAATCCAAAGCTTAAAATTGCATTGGGAAATTGGGCCAATGAAGATTTTTGAATTGCAAGTCTTTCCGGATACATTATGTCGTCATCGTCAAGCAATGCGATATATCTTCCTTTAGACTCTGTGATTCCCTTATTTCTTGCAGAACAAACCCCCTGATCAGGTTCAAGTACACTTCGGATCTTCTCTGGAAAAAGATGGGTGTATTTTGAAATGACCTCTTTTGTTTCCTCCGAGGCATTGTTGTCGACAAGGACCAGCTCCCAGTCCCTCTCCGTCTGGGTCAGGACCGACTCTATTGCCTCGGCCAAAAGTCCTCCCGCCCGGAAACAGGGAATGACCACCGAAATGGAGGGCGTCAAATCACTCATACCGTCAATCAGACCCCGTACTCCCTCAGGATCTCATCCACCACCTTCTGGCGCTCCGGATCCCCCACCCGGGCCTTGTAGAGTTCGCTCAGGAGCTTCATTCCTTCGGGATCAACCCTGGAACCCTTTTCCCAGTGGAGGAGCATCAGGACCTCGAGAAGCTTATTTTCGACAATCTGGATGGAGTGAGCGATCTTCATGAGGTTCTGCTGGACAAGGTCCTGAAAGCCCAGGGCCCCCATGACGCGCAGGGTCCCCTGCTGGTCCTGGGAGAGAAGGGAGTCGATTCTCACGGTCTCGGAGGCCGTGAGGCCCCCCGTTCCCTGAAGAAGAATTTCGCGCATTTTGTTCTGGATCTCGAGCTGCTCCTCGATCACCAGAAGGATCGACTGGCTCGCCTCCTCGGTCATCGAAGAGACCTCAGAGAGGGATTCCGTCGCCCCAGGAAGAGTCGCCTGGGCGAAAACCAAGGGCCCTGAGAGAGCCCCGATCGTCTTGAGGGCTGCATCGATTTCCCTGACGATTGTTCCGAGCTGTGTCGACAGATGCTCCGGATCCACTTTTCCGGGAATGGTTTCCGTGCCCATGGTACCCTCCTTGTCATCGATTCTTCCGGTCAGACAATCTCCTCCGGCACCACATCGCCTGTTCGCATGAGATGAAGGATGAAGGTCCGGTAGCGGCTGTCGGTTTTCATCAGCTCTTCGTGGGTCCCGCTTTCGATCAGTCGCCCCCCCTCCATGACATGAACGACGGAGGCCTGCCGGATGGTGGTGAGACGGTGGGCGATCGCGATGGTCGTCCGCCCCCGCATGATCGATTCGAGAGCCTTCTGGACCATCCACTCCGATTCGGAATCGAGAGCGCTGGTCGCCTCGTCTAAAATCAGAAGGGAGGGATTCCGGAGGACGACCCGGGCCAGGGCCAGCCGCTGTTTTTCCCCTCCCGACAGAAAGATCCCCCGTTCTCCCACCCGGGTATCATACCCGTTCGGAAGGGCCGAAATAAAATCGTGGGCATAGGCCGCCCGGGCCGCCGCCACCAACTCCTCCTCGGGAATCGCTCTCTCAAGGCCGTAAAGAAGATTGTCCCGGACCGTCTGGTTCATCAGGATCACATCCTGGGTCACGAAGCCAATGATCTTTCGAAGACTCGAAGAATCGATCTCCGAGAGCGGGATCCCGTCCCAGAAGATTTCCCCTTTGGTCGGCCGGTAGAATTTCGGCAAAAGGTTGGCCAGCGTGCTCTTCCCCGACCCCGATGCCCCCACGAGGGCCACGAAGGAGCCTGCAGGGACTGATAGAGAGATCTCCGAAAGGGCTTCCTTCGTGCCACCGGGATAAGAAAAGGAAACTTCCTGGAATCGTATTTCCCTCTCAAGCGACGACACGGACCGCTTCTCCGATTCGTGGACCCTCTCTTCCGGAACGGCGAGGATGTCGACCATCCGCTCTGCGGCGGCAAGCGACTGCTGGATGTCGGTCTGGGCGCCGGCAAAGCCCTTGATCGGCTGGTAGAGCATCTGGGCCGCGGCGATGAAGCCTACCAATGTGCCAAAGCTCAGGGTTCCGTGGATGACCGCGTAGCCTCCGATCCAGACCGCAAGACCCGCCGCCAGGGCTCCCAGGGTCTCCATGATCGGGGAGAGGAGGTTGGAATACTTGGCGGTCTTGATCTGAAAGCCCACAAATTCGTCGCTGTATTTTTTGAAGTTTTCCCGCTCCCTCTCCTCCGAGACCACTCCCTTGATCAGCCGGATCGAGGAAAGGGTCTCGGATAAATGCTGGTTCACGTCGCCAAAGGATTCCTGGGTCCTTCGGGAGAGGGTCTTGAGCTTCTTTCCTGTTTTTCGGATGGGGATCAGAACCGTCGGAAGGGTCACCAACAAAAAAAGCGTGAGCTTCGGGCTCATGACGAACATCGAAACCAGGACCCCGACAATAGTGAATCCCTGCTGGATCAGGTCCCGGAAGGTATTGGCCACTCCTCCCTGGAGGCGTTCGGCGTCATAGGTCACTCGTCCCATCAGTGACCCCGTCCCCTCACGACCGAAATAGCCCAAGGGGAGCGAGAGAAGGTGACCGAAAAGGCTCTTTCTCACGTCGTTCACCATCCGGAGGGCGGCAATTCTCAGAAGATAATTCTGAAAGAAGACCGCCAGTCCCTTGAGGGCAAACAGAAGAAAAAAGGCAAAGGGAAGGATGAAGAGGTAATGGGTGTTCTTCTGGGTGAAGATCTTGTCGATGAGCTCACGGAGAACGAGCGGGACCCCGCTCGTCATCGCCGAGGCGAGGAATCCCAGGAGGATCCCGCCAATGATATGGGAGCGGTAGGGCCGGATCCACCCGTGGAAATAGGGTTTGATCCTTAAATAGGCCGGATCCTTCCAGAAGAAAAAGGTCATGTTGCGGGATTCTCCGAATTCATGTCTCCGGCCGTTGTTACTTCCAGCGCCACTTGGCCACCAGAAGAACAAAGGAGAGAAGAAGGGTGATTCCGTTGGCCAGGATCATGGGAAGGGCATGGAGGCGGATCCCGTAGACCAGCCAGAGAAAGACCCCGGCCGTAAATAGAAGGTACATCCCGAGCGAGATGCTCCGGGTCTCCCGGGTCCGGAGGGTCTTGACCACCTGGGGAAGAAAGGCCAGGGTGGTCATGGTTCCTCCTAAATACCCGTACCATTCATCCCGCACCGGACGGATCCCCGGCATCCTCCCGGGATGCCTTTCCGAGACCGCTCTGCCACCGCCAGGCATCCGCGCACATCCGCTCGATCCCGAATTCTGCCCTCCATCCCAGAAGCCGCTCGGCCAGGGAGGGATCGGCCCAGCAGGCGGCCACGTCCCCCGGTCGGCGGGGAACGATTTCGAAGGGAATCTTCTGCCCGGACACCTTCTCGAAGACCCGGACCATCTCGAGCACCGAGGTTCCCCGCCCCGTTCCCAGGTTGACCGTGAGCGGACCCGGCCCCTCCCAGGAGGGCAGGGCCCGGAGGGCGGCCAGATGGCCCTTCGCGAGATCCATCACATGGATGTAGTCCCGGACCCCGGTCCCGTCCTCCGTGGGATAGTCGTTGCCGAAGACCGACAGGCGTTCCCGGATCCCGGCCGCCACCTGGGCCACAAAGGGCATCAGATTGTTGGGAACCCCCCGGGGGTTCTCGCCAATCCGGCCCGAGGGATGGGCCCCGACCGGATTGAAGTAGCGGAGGAGGGAGACCTTCCAGGAGGGGTCCGAGGCCACAAGGCTCCGGAGGATCTCCTCGATCACCAGCTTGGTCGTTCCGTAGGGATTGGTCGCGGAAAGGGGGGAATCCTCGGCGATCGGAAGCTTGTCGGGAACCCCGTAGACTGTGGCCGAGGAGCTGAAGACCAGCGTCTTCAGCTTATGTTCCCGCATGGCAAAAAGGAGGGTGAGGGTTCCTGTCACGTTGTTGTCGTAGTATTCGAGCGGAAGGCGGGAGGACTCCCCGACGGCCTTGAGGCCGGCAAAGTGAATCACAGCCCCTGGCATCTCCCTGTTCAGGATCTCCTTAAGCCGCGTCCGGTTCCTGATATCGGCCTCGTAGAAGACGGGATCCTTTCCGGCGATCGCCCCGATCCTTCCGGCCACCTCCCGTTCGCTGTTCGAGAGATTGTCGAGAAGAACCACCTCATGACCCGCCTCAAGAAGAACCACCGCCGTGTGGGAGCCGATATACCCCGTTCCCCCGGTCACCAGAACCTTCACCTTCCGGCCTCCTCCCTCATCCTGACCTTGTCTTTTCCTCCGTGCCGGCTTCCATGGATCCATGATACACTATTTGAAAAAAAACCTGTCGGAGAAAGCTCTTTGCCCCGAATCCCGGTCTCTCCCCGATAAAAAAAGGTCCTCTCCGGTGACACCCATCCATCCCTTCCTCGTCCACTTCGCCCTCTCGCTTGCCCTTCTTACCGCCACCGGTGAACTTTTTCCCGGGCTCAGGGACCGGTTTCCCCCAACGGCATGGCGTTTGGCCGAAATGGGGACTCTTCTCTTCCTGTTTCTTGCCCTTATCACGGGGTGGCTCGCCATTGAGACCCTTTCCCGGCAAGAGACTAACATTCCAAGTGAGGCCGCCCTCCACCGCCTTCTCGCTGTCGCCGGGGCAACCACCTACGCTCTTTTCTGGCTCTACAACCGGAAGGGGATCCCTGCTCTTTCTCGAGGATCACGGCGTCTGATCGTCCTTTTCGGACTCCTGCTCGTTCTTTCCGCCGCGGCAGTTGGCGGTCATCTGGTCTACGATGACCGGCTGGGAACCGACTTCATGACGCCCTCTTCCCCCCCAGCCTCGCCCCATCCCTAGCCCAGGAAAAGCCAGGAGAGCCCTCCGGCGACAAGGCAATAGAGTCCGAAGGGGGCCAGCGCCTCGTTTGCCTCGAACTTCCGGAAATAGTGCATAAGGAGCCAGGTCGTGAGCCAGGCGGTGGCAAAGGCCATGGCCCCGCCGGCAAGCGCCATCCGCATCGCCTCGGGGGAGCCATAGCGGATGAGCTTGGGGATTTCGAGAACCCCTGCAGCCCCGATGATGGGGGTGGAGAGGAGAAAGGAAAACCGGGCGGCCTCCTCGTGGCCCAGGCCCCCCCAGAGGCCCCCCACCATGGTGATCCCGGAGCGGGAGATCCCGGGAAGGAGGGCCACAGCCTGGAAGATCCCGATCACAAACCCCCGGAGATATCCGAGGGTCCGGAGATCCCGGGTCACCCGGCCGGTGCTCCAGCGCCGGAGGATTTCGGCCAGGATCAGCACGCCCCCGTTCACGACAAGAAAGACGGCCGCCAGGGAGGGGGCGGAGAAAAGATGGCGGATCTTCTTTTCGAGAAGCAGGCCGATCAGACCGGCCGGTATGGTTCCCGCAAGAAGCAGGAGAAAGACGTGGCGCGCATCGCCCAGCTCGGGATCGCGCCTGGCCCGGCCCGGAAAGAGGAAGGCCGTCAGAAGCTCCCGCCACTCCCGGTTGAAGTAGAGGAGAAGTGCGGCCGTCGTTCCCAGGTGAAGGGAGACCATGAAGGGGAGGTAGGAGGGATCCTTTTCGATCTCGCCCCAGCCCAGAAGGGCCGGAAGGATGACGCCGTGGCCCAGAGAGCTGATGGGAGCAAGCTCGGTGAGCCCCTGGGTGGCGCCGATCACGAGTGCCTGCAATGTCGTCATGAAACAATGGACCTTTCTTTTAAGGGAGAAGAGTCAGGAAAGGTCCTGTCTCCGGGTTGGAAGGATGGAGGATGAACCCTGTCTGGTCTCATGCCACGGGATTCAACGATGTTTTTCCTCAAGATAGTTGATATGGTCCGTTTCGTCCACTTTGGATCCACGAAGAATTCCGATAAGGCTTTTTGTCAGGGGCGGAATATCCTCTTTAACCCCGGACTTCTCCTGATCCATAAGGGAAAAATACTCCGAAACAACTTGGGACAAAGATTTTCCATTGTCACGAGCGTGTTTATTTGCCTTTTTGATCAATGTCTCGTCCAACCGAAGTGTCAATTTGGCTTGCATCTCCCTCTCCCTTTTGACGTATTACGCTTTTTAAAACTTACGTCACTTGATCCAGACCCTCAAATCGGAGAGATTGTCATCCTCTGATATCCCTCAAAGATCCCTCCAGTCTCAGATATAGAACATGAGGGGCTGTCCCCCCCGGTCCTTGTCGATCGCCTTGATGCACTCGGCCAGCGTCACCTTTTCCAGCTCTGCGTTGACCGCCTGGCTCAGCTGGTCAAAGAGAAATCGAAGGGCCGGGCCCGGAGGTGAGGAGGGATCGTAGAGGGAGACCGTTCCTTCCAGCGCCTGGACGATGCCGGAGAGGCGGATCTCGGAGGGTTCCCGGACCAGCTTGTATTTCCCCTGGGGACCCCGGCTCGATTCGACGAAACCATTCTTGACCAGAGTCGCCATGATCTGTTTCAGGAAGGGTTTGGGGATCTGGGACCTCTGGGCGATGTTGGCCCCTGTAATTCCCTGGGAGCCGGCATTCGCGATCTCAACCATGGCCCGGATCCCGTAGTCCACCCGTTGCGACAGCTTGCAGGACATTGTCGGTCCTCCTTATCCGTTACACGCGGAAGCGGTCGATTTCCGCATTCAGTTCCTTCACCACCTTCAGGATCTCTCCCAGATGGCGTTCTTCCAGGGGCTTCTGTCCCAGATGTCCGCGGAAGTCCTCGGCAAGAGAATCGAGGATCGTCTGAATTTTTAGAATCGCCTCGGTCTCGCTTTGGATGCGCTCCGCCATTCCCTCCCACTGCAATTCGACCTTGGCCAAGGCCTCCTGAAAGAGCGTCCAGGTCTCCTGGAATCCCGCAAGCCCCCGGTCGGCGGATTCGAGCCCCTCCGAGCCTCCGGACAGGGCTGCCGCCACATGGTCGAGCCGGCCGTTCAGCTCGGAGAGCTCGGTTCCGATGGCCGAGAGCGCCTCCTCGGTTTTCCGGGAGAGCTCCGCCACGGTGTCGGCTACGATACGGAAGGTCCGGCCTGCGGCTCCGGCATGGGAGGCTTCGATGGCCGCATTCATCCCGGTGAGATGAAGCTCCCGCGCGATTTCGCCGATGGTGCCGAAGGCCTGGGAGAGATTCCGGCGCATCTTCTCGATCCCTTCCCCGTTCCCCGAAAGGGTCCCGGAGAGGCTCCGGGCCTCCCGGACGGATTCCCGGACCGAAAGGGTCACCTGGCTTATCTTACGGGATTTCTCCGAAAACCAGGAAATGCTCCGGGCGACCTCGCCCTCCGGAAGCTGGGGCTTCCCGTTTAAAAGATCCCGGACCCGAAGGCGGAGCTCGTTTAGGGTGATCCGGAATTCCTCCTCTTTCCTGTAGCGCCGCTCATGGTCTCTTTCAAGGAGACCGGCATGGGCCTCGACCCAGCGGACCCGGTCGGAGACCTCCCCCATCCAGCCCCGGAAAAGGTCCACAAACCGGTTCAAGGCATAGACCAGCCGGCCGAGCTCGTCGTCCTTGGTCCGGGGAAATGAGAGCCTGAGATCGGGATTGTCTGGCCCAACCTGGGCGATCGCCCGGGAAAGTCCGTCCAGGGGACGGACAAGGGAGCGCCGGATCAGAAGGATCACCACGAGGACAAGGGTTTCGAGAATCCCTGAAAACATCCAGAAACGGGCCCACTGTCCGGCGTGTCTCTCCCGTTCGAAGTCCTTCCCGTCTGAATAGAGGACCAGGGTTCCCAGACGCTTCCGCTGACTTGCGCAGGAGGGGCAGGAGGCGTCGCTGTAAAGGGGAAGGCGCTCGAGAAAGACCCGGCGTCCCGCGGCGTCCCGCCCCTCGAGAAAGCCGCTTCCAGGACTGTCGGAAAGGAGCCGGGAGACCGGCACGGGAAGCTCGGGCCCCGAGGAGAGGAGGACGCTCTGGCCATCCGGACCAAGAAGAACCGCCTGGTCGGAGGTAGAATGAGGAATCGACGCAAAGATGTTCCGGACCCCCTTTAGGTCATCCTTTTCGAGAAGTCGCACCAGGGAGGCCATCAGGACTCCCCCTTCCGAGGAGAGCCGGAGAGAGAGGGCCCGGAGGGCCGTCTTCTCTTCCTGATGATCGATCTGGTAGGCCAGGACCGAAAAGGCGCCGGACAAGGCCAGAAAAAGCCAGAGAAAAAAGCGGGTCGTCACCTTCCGGTGCCAGGGGACCGGGGCCAGAGAGAGACCGGGAGCCGTCTCCCCTTTTCCGGCGGAGCGACTCCCCTCAGGGAGGGGTGCCGGATTGTGGCGATTGGGGCGAAAAAGGTCGGGATCGGTGGACACGAAAGAGACTCCGCTCTAGGAGGGGGCGGGAGAGGACCCTGTCTTGTTCCGGCTTGTCCGGTAGGCCCGGAAGACCATGGCCGCCCCCAGGAGGGCCATCGGAAAGGAGAGGAGCTGGCCCATGGAAAAGGGTCCGAAAATAAGGCCAAGCTGGGGATCCGGCTCCCGGAAAAATTCGCCGACAAAGCGAAAGAACCCATACAGGCCGATGAAGCTCCAGAAGATCACGCCATCGGGACGGATCTTGCGGGAGAGGAGGTAGAGAATCGCAAAGAGGAGGATTCCCTCCATGAATCCCTCATAGAGCTGGGAGGGATGGCGGCAGATGGGGCCACCCTCCGGGAAGACCATGCACCAGGGAACATCCGTGGGGCGGCCGAAGAGTTCTCCGTTGATGAAGTTCCCCATCCGTCCCATGAAAAGCCCGAGAGGGACCGGAAGCACGGAAAAGTCCGCAAGCTTCCAGAATGGAAGGCTGTTTTTGCGACAATACCACCAACCCGCCACCACGACTCCCAAAAAACCCCCATGGAAGGACATCCCTCCTTTCCAGACCGCGAGGATCTCCAGGGGATGGGCCGTGTAGTAAGGGAGGTTGTAGACGAGAACGTACCCCAGCCTTCCGCCAAGGATCACCCCCACCGCCGCATAGGAGAGCAGATCGTAGACCTGCTCCTTGGAAAGGGGGGCGCTCCTTCTTTCCGACTCCCTCTTCAGAATATAATAGGCGCCGAGAAAGGCCAGGACATACATGAGACCGTACCAGCGGACCCGGAGCGGACCGATATGAAGGAGAACGGGATCGATATGGGGATAGGCGATCACGCGGAAGACCCGGGAGGGAGAGCTCCCCTGTCCGGTCCGGACAGGGGAGCCTCAGGTCTCATCGACATCCGTGAGGGATTCCTCCCGCTCGATCTTTTCCAGCTCTTCCTTCTTTCTCTGGCACCGGATGCAAAGCTGGGCGAAGGGCATGGCCATCAAGCGCTTTTCCTCGATCTCGCCTCCGCAGTCCTCGCAGTTTCCGTAGACCCCTTCGTCGAGCCGGAGCAGGGCCTGATCGACCGACCGCTTCATGCGGTTGCGCATTTCGAGAAGGGCGAGGTCCACCCCTTCTCCCATGTCGATGGCCGACAGATCCCCCTGGTCGAGGACGGAGTCGACCCGGTTCGCATTGTCGGGGCCGATCTGGCGGACAAGGTGGGTCCGGATATCCCGTTCAATCGCGGCCTTCTTCTCGGAGAGAAGATCGTGAAGGCGCTGGTACCGCAACCCCTTTTCATCCATGACTTTTGATCCTTTCGCTAGAGAATGAGGAGAGCGCATGCTTCTGGAATCCCCCGGGACAATCACGGATCGTCTCCTTCGAGTCGCAACCTTCCTCAAGGACCGGAAGATCGCGGCTCCGGGGATTGAACAGCTGGGCATCTCCGGAGACCCCTATCGCGTTCTGGTGTCGACCATCCTGTCCCTCAGGACCCGGGACCGGGTCATGGAAGAGGCCTCGAAAAGGCTCTTTTCCATGGCCCCCGACCTCCTGCATCTGGTCCGGCTGTCGGAAGGCCAGATTCAGGATGCCATTTATCCGGTGGGATTTTACAGAACAAAGGCCAGAACAATCAAGCAAATCGCGAAAATGCTAATGGAAAACTTTCAGGGAGTTGTACCGTCCCGCCTCGAAGAGCTCCTCACCCTGCCGGGGGTCGGACTCAAGACTGCCAACCTGGTCCTGGCCCAAGGGTTCGGCAATCCTGCCCTCTGCGTCGACACGCATGTCCACCGCATCATGAACCGGTGGGGATCCCTGAGGACCGGATCGCCGGATGAGACCTTCCGGGTTCTCGATCACGCGCTGCCCCCGGAGATCAAGTCCGCCGTCAATCCCCTGCTCGTTTCCCTGGGCCAGGCCCTCTGCCATCCCCTCTCCCCGCGATGCTCCCTCTGCGTTCTTGTAGAGGAATGCAGGAAGATCAACGTGCTCCACCAAAGGTAACGGGATCGGAATCTCGCCTAGACCTTTGACGTCTTTCGAAAATTCCTGGTCTGGGCTTCGAGTCCCCCTCCACGGAAAAAGAAAAAGGGGAGGTTTCCCTCCCCTTTTTCATGGAAAGACTGGCGACTGGAGTCCGGGTCAGCCCGGAATGGCCGGGGTCCGGTCTTCGAATCCCGTCACCGTATTGAAGTGGATGAAAACCGGAGCCTCCGGATCCTCCTGGTGCTCGATCCGATCCGCCGGATCCACCCGGCCTTCCAGTTCGCAGCGAATGCACCGGGTCGATTCGATCCAGGCATCCTGGACCGTAAAGCCCGTCTCCACTTCGGCAAACCCCTGGCGCGACGGAAGGGGAAGGGCCGGCATCGGCACCCTGTGGACATCCCCCAGGACGAAGGCGTCGTTGTCCACCTTCGGAAAATGGAAGGGGAAGGTCCGGTCGGGGTTTCCCTTCAGGTAGCGGTCGATGAAGACGGCGCACTGTTCTCCGTCCCGGATGGAGTGGATCACGTCCAGGGGACCGGTCATGTTGTCGCCTCCGGCAAAGACCGCCGGACGGCTCTCGCTCATGAGGGTGTCGGGATCGACCTTGACTGTCCCCCATTTGTGGAAGCTGATCCCGTTCTTTTCGAAGACAGAGGTGTCCATGGTCTGTCCGATGGCGGCAACGATCGTATCGACAGGGACGGACTCGATCTGTCCCTTCACAGCCACAGGCTTTCTCCGGCCACTGTTGTCGAAGTCCCGAGACAGGGTGTTGACCTGGAAGTCGATCACTGTCTCGGTCGTCCCGTCCTCGCTGGTCCGGTCCCGGATCTCAAGGGGCGCCAGGAGGAAGCGGAACTCGATCCCCTCATGCTCCGCCTCCTGAACCTCGAATTCATGGGCCGGCATTTCCTCCCGGGTACGGCGGTAGTAGATCGTCACCTTTTCCGCCCCGAGGCGAAGGGCCGAGCGGGCCACGTCGATGGCCACATTGCCGCCGCCGATCACCGCCAGCCTCTTGCCGACCTGAACCGGTTCGTCGGTCAGGGCCTTCCGGAGGAACTCAATTCCATTCTGGACAACCGGATGCTCCTCACCCTTCACCCCCATCTTCTGGGGCTTGTGGGCTCCGATTCCGATAAAGGCGGCATCATACCCCTCCTTGAAGAGATCTTCCAAGGAGAAGTCCCGGCCGAGAGCTGTGTTGGTCTTGAAGGTCACGGGAAGCCCCTCGAAGATGCCGAGCTCCCAGTTGAGAAGTTCTCGGGGAAGCCTGTAGGCCGGGATCCCCACGGCAAGCATGCCACCGACCACGTTGTACTGCTCGAAGACGGTGACCTTGTAGCCCATGCGACCGAGATAAAAGGCGCAGGTAAGCCCAGCCGGTCCCGATCCGATGATGGCAATCTTCTTGTCGAGATCCGCCGCAGGCTGATAATGGGGCCTGATCCCCTGGTTGTATTCCCAGTCGTAGGCAAAGCGCTTGAGGCCGTTGATCGCGATCGGCTCGTCGAGATCTCCCCGCCGGCAGGGGCCTTCGCAGGGCCGGTAGCAGGTCCGGCTGATGATGCCCGGAAATGGGAGACGCTCCCGGATCGTCTCCAGAGCCTCCTTGAACTCTCCGCGAAAGATCTGGGTGATGTAGCGGGGAATGTCGATCCCTACCGGGCATTCATGCTGGCAGGGCGCATAGACGATTTCCTTGCAGGACTGGGATACGCACTTCTTCCGCTTGATATGGTCCTCGTACTCGGCCCGGAAATAGCGGATGGTCGAAAGGACCGGATTGGGGGCGGCCTGGCCCAGTCCGCACAGGGAATTGGCCTTCACGTAAGTGGAAAGGTTCACGAGATCGTCGAGATCCTTCATCTCCCCGCGCCCCTCGCTGATCCGCTCGATCATGTCCAGCATGACCTTCGTTCCGTCGCGGCAGGGAGTGCATTCCCCGCAGGACTCGTCCTTCGTGAAGGTCATGAAGTATTTGGCCGTGTCAACGATGCAGTTCGCCTCGTCGAGAACGATGATCCCGCCCGAGCCCATGATCGCGCCGGCGGAAATCAGCGACTCGAAGTCGATCGGTGTTTCGATGAGATTTCCGGGGATGCAGCCTCCCGAAGGGCCTCCGAGCTGGGCGGCCTTGAACTTCTTGGTTCCGCTCATACCGCCGGCGATCTCATAGACGATCTCCTTGAGGGTCGTCCCGGCGGCCACTTCGATCAGTCCGGTCCTCTTGATTTTTCCCGTCAGGGCAAAGGTCTTCGTTCCCTTTGTCTTCTCCGTCCCGAAGGAGGCGTACCACTCGGGGCCCCCCAGGATGATGTGGGGAACATTGGCCAGAGTCTCGACATTGTTGATGACGGTGGGATGGCCCCAGACTCCCTTCTGGGCCGGGAAGGGCGGCTTCGGCCACGGCATGCCGCGGTCCCCCATCAGGGAGGCCAGGAGGGCTGTCTCTTCCCCGCAGACATAGGCGCCGGCCCCTTCCTTGATCTCGATGTCGAAACTCAGGGGGGTTCCGAAGATGTTCTTTCCCAGAAAGCCCCGCTCCCGCGCCTGTCCGATGGCCCGGGAAAGGAGCTTGATGGCATGGGGGTATTCGGCCCGGCAGTAAATATAGCCTTTTTGGGCATGTCCGATGGCAAAGGCGGCGATGGTCATCCCCTCGAGGACGGAATGGGGATCTCCCTCCAGCACAGAGCGGTCCATGAAGGCCCCGGGGTCTCCCTCGTCGGCATTGCAGACGACATATTTTTCATCCCCCTGGGACTGAAAGGTGAATTTCCACTTGAGACCCGTCGGGAACCCCGCACCGCCCCGCCCCCTGAGCCCCGAACGGGTCACGACATCGACCACCTGCTCCGGAGTCATGGTTTTCAGGACCGTCTCCAGGGCCTTGTATCCGTTCGTTGCCAGATAGTCCTCGATCGAGGAGGGGTCGATCACCCCGCAGCGACGGCTCACGATCTTGTTCTGCTTCCGGAAATAGTCCGTATCGTTGAAGGCGGGAATTCCTTCGTAGGCTTTTCCCCCTTCATCGCCGTTCTGTCCGAAGGCCAGTTCAGGAAAGACGGTCTGGTCGACAAAATGGGCCTTGAGGATCGATTCCACCGCCTCCACCGTCACCTGCCGGTAGGTCACCCTCGTCCGTCCTTCCATCTGGACCTCGAGAAGGGGCTCGTTATGGCACATCCCGACGCAACCGGTCGGGTGGACTGTGACGGGATAACCCTTTTCGGCTACCAGACGCACCACCTCGTCGTGGATCTTCCTGGCCCCGCTCGCGAGCCCACATGTCGCCATGCCGATGTAAATCGCAGAGGTCTTGTCCATTTCAGAGCCTTTCTATGAGGTCGTTTTCAAGACAGACGGAAATCATGCCCTGGCAGCCAGTGTGCCATATGGAGTCTTTAGGTATTCTTAGGTCAGGATGAAACGGGAAAAATTTCACGAGCCCCCTCCACATTGAGGAGAACAGAACCGGTCCGTCCGGGGAAAGCCTCTTCCGCCGTCATGGAGGAAGTCCGGACCCGTACCGGTATTGAATGGCATCCAGGCGATTCCTGGATCAACCCAGGACGCCTTTTATTCGGACTTTACCACGACCACGGAAGGATGTGCAAGACCTGGACGGACAAAATCCCGTCTCTCAGCTTTCCCCGACAGAGGTCCGGATGACAAGGGGCTGAAGCGCCGAAAAGAGGAGGGCGTTGGCATCCTGGAGCTTCGGCCCTTTCCAACTCGACCGGATCTCGACCGTCATGACACTGGGGGTCATCGTCTGTGGATAGATCTCGACCGGTCCCGCCAGGCGGTCGTCGGAGGCCTGAAGGGAGGAGAGGGAGGATTTGAGCGAGGCCAGATCGATGGTTGCCGGAAGATCGGCAATGAGGCGGAAGGGCCTCTCGGTCATCCCCTCCTCCCGGAGGACCATGGCCTGCAGCATGATGTTGTTGGGAATAAACATCTCTCTCCCGTCCTCTGCGGAGAGGCGGGTATAGATCTTTCCGATTTCAAGAACGGTGCCCCGGTGTTCCGGAGATACCATCCCGTGGGAATAGGTCGCCGCAAGGCGGGGGTATTGCCAGCTCATGAAGGAGATCCTCTCCCCCACCCGGAAGGGATGGGTGGCGGCCAGGATGATCCCGGCAAAGATATTGGTCAGGGTGTTCTGGGCGACGATTCCGGCCAGCGCCGAAAGGATCGCTCCCCCCAGGACCAGATTCTTGAATCCCGCCCCGAGAAAGGTGACCAGAATGACTCCCCAGACCAGAAAATAGCCCACATCGAGAAAATACCGGAGGGTGATGATCCGGTCGTGATCCATATGCCCTTCAAGGCTCTTCATCAGGCGGGACTGAAGCACCTTGAGGAGGGCATAGCCGATGACCAGGATGCCTCCGACCATGAAGGTTTCTTCGGACTCTTTGACGATATAGTGATGTTCAACAAGATAATGGACCAGTCCGGAGTAAAGGGAGACGGAAAGGACAAATAGGGCGGCTTTCCACATCATCGTCACCTCCATTTTTAAAATTCATCCGGATATCGGGATGTGTGGGGGATTGATATCAGGCGGATATACAGGATCGAACCAGAATTGCAAAAAGCCATTTTAACAGAAGAAGAAAAAAAGAAATAAAAAACCCCCAGAAGGGGGATCTGGGGGAAAAGAAAAGAGGAAGAGAGAGAAGAAAGGAGTCCGGCAGCGACCGACTTTCCCACAACCTCGCGGTTGCAGTATCATGGGCCCTGGAGGGCTTAACGGCCGTGTTCGGGATGGGAACGGGTGGAACCCCTCCGGTATGGCCACCGGACAGAGAAAAGTGCGTTTGAACAAGGGCGACGACGGATTCAAGCCGCTCGACCGATTAGTACTGGTACACTACAACCCTTGCAGGTCTTGCATGCCCAGCCTATCAACCTGGTAATCTTCCAGGGGTCTTCAGACCGCTTGCGCGGTGGGAGATCTCGTCTTGAGGTGGGTTTCCCACTTAGATGCTTTCAGCGGTTCTCCCGTCCCGACATAGCTACTCGGCCTGCCGTTGGCAC
>Ga0078972_1005413_pt1 | contig 32474 bp, 29 predicted proteins | sample YelNatPaOPGAMG01_FD_67568 | JGI IMG/M metagenome (GOLD analysis project Ga0078972, IMG submission 67568) | Hot spring thermophilic microbial communities from Obsidian Pool, Yellowstone National Park, USA - OP-RAMG-01 (SPADES assembly) (version 2) | ecosystem: Environmental > Aquatic > Thermal...
AATCACACTATTTAAAATACCAATTATAGCAAGCCAAATAAAGCCCCCTTCAATTGCAGAAGCAAAAACAAAAAATTTACCTAAAAATCCTGCTGTAGGTGGAATACCGGCTAATGAAAGTAAAAACAACACAAATACTAAAGAAAGTATTGGATTCTTTAAAGATAACCCTCTATAGTCCCTTATATCATCACTACCTATTTTATTATAGATAGCAATAACTATAGAAAATGCGCCTATATTCATAAACAAATACGCTAAAGTATAAATGAGAACCGATTGAATACCTAATAAACTAAAAGTAACAAATCCTATTAAAATATATCCAATATGTGCTATACCAGAATATGCAAGAAGCCTTTTCACATTATTCTGAGAAATTGCTATTAAATTTCCAACAGTCATTGTTACTGCTGAAAGAACTGCTAATATTAAATTAATCTTCTCATATCCACCTAAAATAACCATAAATGTACGAATTAAAATTGCCAAGCCTGCTACTTTTGACGCTACTGATAAAAATGCAGTTATAGGAGTAGGTGCACCTTCATAAGCATCAGGTGCCCACATATGAAATGGAACCATAGCAATTTTAAAACCAAATCCAACCAACATCAATAGTAATGAAACTAAAAATAAAAGACTCACTCCATTATCTTTAACCCAGTTGGCAATAGCAAAAAGATTACTTGAATGTGTTATACCTATTAAAAGAGATGCACCATAAATAAAGATAGCAGATGAAAACGCCCCAAGTAAAAAGTATTTTAACGAACCTTCTCTTGACTTTAAATCAGATCTTAAAAAACCAACAAGTATGTAAAAAGTTATACTAACAAATTCTATACTTAAATAAATCATAAGAAGTTCATTAGAAGAAACCATAAACATCATACCTAAAGTTGCAAAAACCACCAATATTGAATATTCTCCTATTTTAGAATCAGGTAAAATTTTAAAATCTTTAGAAAGAAGTAAAACAAATATTGAACAAACTATAATTATAATTTTAAAATAAGTTGAAAATGGATCCATTACGATTGAATTACCAAATAACCATTTTGTAGTTCCAAAGTACATAATTACTACTAATAAACCTAACAACAATCCAAATAATCCTACATCAAGTAATTTTCTTTTAATATTTATAGGGACTACTAAATCTGCTATTAGAACGAATATACCAACGCAGAAAACAAATATTTCTGGAGATAAAAATAAAAAATCTTTTATCATATCTTAAACCCCAATAAATTAATAAGTTTTATTACAGTAGCATTAGATAAATTAATTATTAAAGAAGGAACTATACCTAATAAAATCATTATAAAAGTTAAAGGAGCGATTGAAAGTATCTCTCTTTTATCCATATCTGGTAAATCTTTCCATCTTTCATTCAATGGTCCTAAAAATATTTTCTGAATCATAATCAAAAAATATGCTGCAGTAATAACTACTCCTGAAATTGAAATTATTGTTATAAGTTTAAATACAGTAAATCCTCCCGATAAACACATAAACTCACTCACAAATCCAGCTAAACCAGGAAGTCCAAGCGAAGCAAGACATGAAGTAGTCATAATACCAGTATAAACTGGCAGTTTAATTCCCAATCCTCCAAAAGCATCAATATCTCTTAAATGTGCTCTATCATAAATCACACCAACAAGCAAAAATAAAGAACCTGTTATTACTCCATGATTAAACATTTGAAATATCGCACCATTTAAACCAACAGAATTCATTGCAGCCATTCCAAGTAAAACATAACCCATATGATTAATACTTGAATATGCTATCATCTTCTTTAAATCTTTTTGAGCCATTGCCACCAATGCTCCATATACAATATTTATCATTGCTAATACTGCTAGTGGATATGCAAAATATTTCGCAGAAAAAGGTAGTATTGTATAACTAACTCTTAACATTCCATATGTACCCATCTTAAGTAAAACACCTGCTAATATAACACTAACTGCAGTAGGTGCTTCAACATGAGCATCAGGTAACCATGTATGGAATGGAAATACAGGTACTTTAATTGCAAATCCTATGAATAATGCAACATAAACAATATGTTGAAAAATTAAAGTAAAAGGCTGGCTTTTAGATAGTTCAATCATATTAAATGTATGTGGTTCGCTTGCAAAATAAAGGCCTAAAATCGCTAATAACATAATTACACTTCCAAATAAAGTATATAAAAAGAATTTTATTGCTGCATATTCTTTACGAGGTCCACCCCAGATTCCTATTAAAAAATACATTGGAACAAGCATAACTTCCCAAAAGATATAAAACAAAAATAAATCTAATGATACAAAAACTCCTATCATCCCTGTTTCAAGCAATAAGAAAAAGAAAAAGTACTCTTTAATTCTTTCTTTTATATTAAAAGAAAATATTACAGATAAAAAAGAAAGTAAGGGTGTAAGAATTAACATTGCTACACTTAAGCCATCTATTCCCATAAAATAAGTAATGTTTAAAGAAGGTATCCATTTATATTGTTCTACAAATTGCAAATCAGAACTATTTCTGTTAAAACTAAAAAATATAAAAAAGCCTAAAACTAATACTAAAAAAGAAAATATAGCAGATGTCCATTGTATCCATTTAACTTTATCCTTCGGTAAACATAAAACGATTACTGCTCCAACTAATGGTAAAAATGTCATTAATGTTAAAATTGGCATAATACCTCCTAAAATAAAATCTTTAATATAAAAAGAATTACTAATCCAGCAATAACAATCAACATATAATTCTGTATAAATCCTGTTTGAATAAGTTTTAATACATTACCAGTCTTAGTAGTTATCCATCCAACACCATTTACAGCACCATCTACAACTATCCTATCAAATAAATCTTGAAGTTTGCTTATTAAAAGAGTCATAAAGCCAGAACCATTTACTGCTCCATCAATAACTTTTAAATCAAACTTAGCAAAAACACCTGCTAACTTCATAACAGGCTTAATTATAATTTTATCGTAAATCTCATCTACATAATATTTATTAATGAGAATTTTATACAAAGATGGGATACTATTTACTATTTTTTCTACTGGTATTAACTTTTTATAATAAATAAAGAAAGCAAGAGAGATCCCTAATATTCCTACAAATACTGAAGTAAACATTACAAAATGCGAAGATTCTTCTCCTATAAATTCTTTTCCAGGAAAATTAACTAATTTTAAAAAGACATGCTCCCTGGTTAATAAAAATCCGCTAAATATTGTAAGAACTGCTAAAACTATTAGTGGTATTGTCATATTAAAAGGAGACTCATGTGAGTGTAATTTTGAACGGGTTTCACCTGTAAATGCCAAGAAGAATAGCCTAAACATATAAAAAGCAGTTAAAAAGGAAGTTAAAGTTCCAATAAGATATATCCATATATGACCTCCAGTGAAAGCAGCAGATAAAATTTCATCTTTACTATAAAATCCACTTAATGGGGGTATTCCTGCTATTGAAAGTGCAGCAATAAGAAATGTAATAGAAGTAATTTTCATCTTCTTCCATAGTCCACCCATCTCTCTTATATCTTGAATTCCTACACTATGAATTACACTTCCAGCACAAAGAAATAACAATGCTTTAAAAAAAGCATGCGTTGTAAGATGGAGTAAACTAGCTGAATATCCTCCAACTCCAAGTCCCATCATCATATATCCAAGTTGACTAACTGTTGAATAAGCAAGAACTCTTTTAATATCATTTGTAACCAATGCAATAGTTGCTGAAAAAAATGCTGTAAATGTACCAATATACGCAACAACAAGTAATGCATCAGGTGATTTATCAAATAAAAAATATGTTCTACCTACTAAATAAACTCCTGCAGCAACCATTGTAGCAGCATGAATCAATGCAGAGACAGGAGTAGGACCTTCCATAGCATCTGGAAGCCATACATGTAAAGGAAACTGAGCAGATTTACCCACTGCACCACAAAAAATCAATACAGCAATAATAGTTAATGTAGCACCTGCTATTAACCCTCCTGAAATTGCTTTTGATATCTCAATAAAATTAAAAGTACCTGTATATGCAAATAATAAAAGTATCCCTATTAAAAATCCAACATCACCAATCTTTGTGGTTATAAATGCTTTTTTACCAGCATCTGAAGCAGATTTCTTTTCAAACCAGAATCCAATCAGTAAATAAGAACATAACCCTACAAGTTCCCAACTCACAAAAATCTCGAGAAAATTATTAGCAAGAACAAGTAATAACATTGCAAATGTAAATAAAGATATATATGCATAGTACCTTGAATATCTAATATCACCATGCATATAACCTATTGAATAAATTTGAACTAATAAACTAACAATACTTACAACCATTAGCATTACAGAAGTAAGACCGTCTATAAACATTCCTACTTCAAAATTAAAATTCCCTACATTTATCCATCCAATTCTATATTCAATAGGAGTTGTACCTAAAAGCATTTTAATAAATATAAAAAGAGAGATAAGAAATGAAATACTTACTCCAAAAATAGATACATAAGCACTCTTATCTTTTAACTTTTTACCGAAAAAAATATTAATGCAAAATGCTAATAACGGTAAAAGAGGTATTAAAAAAGAATATTGCATATCACATCACCATTTCATTAAATTTATCTTTTCCACATAAACTGTCTTTATATGTCTATAGATTGATAGGATAAGTGCTAATCCTATTACAGTTTCACATGCAGCAAGAGTAATTATAAAAATTGGAAATATTATTCCAATCCTGCTTTCTAAATTTAAAAACTTATTAAACGCAACAAGATTAATATTAGCAGAATTAAACATTAACTCTAATGACATTAAAATCCCTATAGCATTTCTTCTTGTTAAAACACCATAAACCCCTATTAAAAAAATTATCAAAGCAACAACTAAACAAAAATACAGTAACATTACTCTTCTCCCTTTTTACCAATTAAAACCATTGCACCAATTAAAGATATAAGTAAAACAAGAGATGCAACTTCAAAGGGAAGAACATAAACTGTTATAAGTAGTTTACCTATATCTTTAGTTATCCCATCTTTTGGAATTTGTTTATCAATACCTGTAAAGTTTGAAGTAATTATTAAATATCCTAAAAAAACACATAAAATAAAACAAACAATTAAAGATATAAATTTTTGTTCATTTGTTTGAACTAATAATTTACTGGAAACTCTTGCAGTTAACATCACTGCAAAAAGTATAAGAACTACAATACCACCAATATAAAGTAATATTTGAACAACACCTAAAAAATCTGCATCTAATGTAAAAAACATCCCTGCTACACTAAGTAAGAACAATGCTAAAAACAAAGCACAATGCATAACACTTTTTAAAGAAACTACTAAAACAGCAGAACCTATTGCTACAAAGGAAAACATTAGAAAAAATAAAAACTCCACTTATCCCTCCCAAATCTATCCTTTTATAACACCTAATGGCTTTAATTTTGCTACTTTTTTACTTATCCCTGCTATAGACACTACTTCAACCACATCAGATACATCCTTATACGCAGAAGGCATCTCTTCTGCTAATGTTGATTTTTCTGAAGACATAACAACAATTCCCATTTCCTCTAACTCTTTATCTATTCTTCTACCTTTAGCCTCTTTTAATGCTGCACTCCTGCTTAAAACCCTACCCGCTCCATGACAAGTACTACCAAATGTTTCCTGTAAAGCCAAATCTGTACCTACTAATACATAAGAGTTTCTACCCATATCTCCTGGTATAAGTACTGGTTGTCCAACATCACGATAAACTTCAGGAACCAAACTATGTCCTGCTGGAAACGCCCTTGTAGCACCCTTTCTATGAACACAAACTTTAACTTTCTTTCCATCTACAGTATGCTCCTCTATCTTAGCAATATTATGGGCAACATCATATACTAAACTCATATCTAAACTTTTAGGGTCTTTTTTGAATACTCTACCAAATATCTTTCTGGTTAAGTGAGTTATTACCTGCCTATTTGCCCATGCATAATTTACACCACAAGCCATAGCAGAAAAATAATCTCTACCAAGTTGAGATTTTATTGGAGCACAACTTAACTGTCTATCAGGAATATTTATACCAAAATTTTTATATTCTTTAGAAAATCTTTTTAAATAGTCATCACAAATTTGATACCCAAATCCTCTAGAACCAGTATGTATAAGAACTGTTATCATTCCTCTCTTAAGTCCAAAAGTAAATGCCACCTTTTCATCAAAAATTTCTTCTACTAAATCAACTTCTAAAAAGTGATTTCCCGAACCTAAGGTTCCAACTTGATCTAAACCTCTTTCAAATGCCCTCTCACTCACTACATCAGGAATAGCATTAGGAAAAACTCCTCCATCTTCTATCTTTCTCAAATCATCCGCATCCCCAAAGCCATTTTCCACTGCCCATCTCGCACCATTCACACATACTTTTTTTAACTCATCCTTAGATAGCTTTCTGATAGCGCCTGATGAACCAACACCTGTGGGAATTCCACTTAAAAGACTTGCAACTAAATCTTTAATTTTGTCTTTAATATCTTCATACATTAAATTAGTTCTAAGTAAACGAACACCACAATTTATATCATATCCTACACCACCAGGCGATATAATTCCATCATTATAATCAAATGCAGCAACACCACCTATAGAAAATCCATAACCAGAATGTATATCAGGCATTGCTAATGAATATTTTACAATTCCTGGAAGTGTTGCTACATTTACCACCTGTTTAAGCGAATCATCTTTTTCAATACTCTTTAGAAGTTTCTCATTAGCATAAATAACACCACTAACATTCATGTTGCCTGTTTTCGGAATCAACCATTTACACTCACTTATTTTTTCTAACATTATACTCATAACCTATTACCTAAATATCTATTACTACATTAGCATACCAATTATTTCTTCCTTTGTAAACTCTAAAATCATGATAAGTAATTGCCTTTATTTCTCTTTTAATATGATGTTTAATACTTAATCTCTCACCCTTTGCTTTTATATCAACTTCACCATCACTAACAAATTTAACTAAAAAATCTTTAAAAATTATCTTCTCTACATTAAAAATAAACAAAAATTCATCAAGTGTGTTAAAAAGCAAATCTTCTATATTATCCGCTTTTATATTTACTTCCTTTTCAAGTGATTCAGAAATACTTTTTATATCTACCAATATATCAAAAAGCGCTTTACATGAATTTTCAAAAAGTTGTTCTTTAGTCTTCCCAAAAACTTTAAAACCTAAATCTGCAGTATGTGGAAATACTTCATAATATTTCAATCAAGCCCACCACATCTTGCTTAAACCTTCCTTAACTATAACATCTTTTAAAAATGAAACTGCCTTTTTAAACCCTTCATCAATTGACATTAAACCATCTTCATGCTCTATACTTAAAACATAATCATAACCAACTGTCCTTAAGGCACTAATAATATCTTTCCAAACTTTTGCATCATTACCATATCCAACTGTCCTAAATACCCACGATCTATTTCCTATATCACCATAATGTTTAGTATCTAAAACACCATTTACTTTGCAATTATATTGATCAATTTTTGTATCCTTTGCATGAAAATGGTAAATTGCTTTACCTAAAGTCTTTATTGCAGCAACAGGATCTATTCCCTGCCAGAACAAATGACTTGGGTCAAAATTTGCACCAATAACTGGCCCAACTGCATTTCTTAACTTAAGTAAAGTCTCTGGATTATATACAACAAACCCTGGATGCATCTCCAAACAAATCATCTTTACTCCATGACTCTTAGCAAACTTCACCTCTTTACTCCAGTATGGAATAACTTTCTCTTCCCATTGCCATTTAAGTATCTTTAAAAAATCATCTGGCCATGGACATGTAACCCAATTAGGAAATTTTGCTCTTTCAGAATCTCCAGGACATCCAGAAAAAGTAATAATCCTATCTACTCCAAGTTCTTCTGCAAGTAAAATTGCCTTTCTTTGTTCTAAATGATTTCTTAAAGCAAATTCTTTATTAGGATGTAACGGATTACCATGACAACTTAATCCACTTATTATAAGATCTCTATCCTCTATTGCTCTTTTAAACTCCTTTAACTTAGATTTATCTTTCAATAATACATCCGGATCACAATGTGATTTGCCTGGATAGTTACCACATCCTATTTCAACTGCCTCTAGCCCATTTTCTACAATATAATCAAGAGCTTCCTCAAATGGCTTTCCACCAAATAGAACTGTAAATATACCTATTTTCATAAACCTATCCCTCCTAAAATTAATTTTTTGTAGTTTTTTATCTAACTTTCACCCATTTTTTAGTCTTTATCGACTCTACAACCCTTTCCATTACTTCTTGACATTTCAATCCATCATAAAAATTTGGCTCTGGTAATTTATTTTCAGCAATAGCATTAAGCAAATCATAAATTAAATGAATAAATGTATGCTCATAACCAATTATATGACCAACAGGCCACCATGCTGACATATAAGGATGAAAAGATTCTGTTACTTGAATAGTTCGCCATCCCTGAAGATTCTTTTCATCTTCTCTAGAATAATATTGAAGTTCATTCATCCTTTCCATATTAAATATAACTGAACCTTTTGAACCATTTATTTCTATGATTTCACCATTTTTATGACCCGTTGCAAACCTTGTTGCTTCAAAAGAACCTATTGCTCCATTCTTAAATTTTACAAGAAATATAGTAGCATCATCAACATCTACTTTTCCTTTTTTCTTTGAACCCCTTGCAGATAAACCCGACATTTCAGATGGAAGTGGTCTTTGTTTTATAAATGTCTCCCACATTCCACAAACTTCTGCTATCTCTCCTATAAGATATCTAGATAGATCAATAATATGCGAACACAAATCACCTAATACACCAGAACCACAAACATTTTTTGTCAATCTCCAAACCAATGGAAAATTAGGGTCAACTATCCAATCCTGAAGATATACAGCACGCCAATGATAAATTCTACCTAATTTTCCATCTTTTATCATTTGTTTAATCAAAGCAATTGCAGGAACTTTTCTGTAATTAAAGCATACCATATGTATAACTTTTGCTCTTTCAACTGCTTTAACCATTTCCTTTGCTTCTCTTAGATTCATTGCAAGTGGTTTCTCACAAAGAATATGTTTACCGTTCCTTGCTGCTTCTATTACAATCTCTTTATGCACATTGTTTGGAGTCACAATGTCTATTAAATCAATATCATCTCTTTTAACTAACCTTCTCCAATCAGTTTCATAAGTTTCCCATCCATATCTCTCGGCTGCTTGCTTCACGCCATCAAGATTTCTACCACAAATAACCTTTAATTCAGGAATTACTTTAAGTGGGAAAAATTTACCCACATCAAAGAAAGCATGACTATGGGCTTTGCCCATAAATTTATAACCAATGAGTCCTACTCTAACCTTTTGCAACTAAATCACCTCCTTTCTATTTCATCAATTTTTGCCACTTATTACTCATCCTTCCATTATACTAAAAATTTTGTTGGTAAGGGAGATGGCCTTTCACATGTACTTTTTAATATAATATGTTTTCCTCTCTTTGAAGCATCAAGAAATGCATGCATTATCTCAAGTACATGATAAGCCAACTCTCCACTTGCACGATGGGGTTTACCTGATAACAATGAATATGCCATATCAGCAACACCTATTCCTCTGCTATTATCAGTATAACCATGTGTTAAAGGTACATCATACCACTCCGAAATTTTACACTTTAAGCCTTTACCCAAAGCAACCCAATCTTTCTGAGGTAATTTAACCTTAACTGGTCCACCAAAACAATTAGGATCAGGAACAGATAAACTTCCTTTTGTTCCATATACCTCTATTCGTGGTAACCCTGTTGCCCATACATCAAAACTCGTAATTATTGTTCCAATGGCTCCATTTTCAAAATCAAAAACTCCAGCAATATGTGTGGGAGTTTTAACCTTTATTATCGTTCCTCTCTTAGGAAGACTTGTAATTAACCTTTCTGGGAAAGTTATCCTTGCTGAACTTGTTACTCGTCTTATGGGCCCAATTAAATTAATAAGAGCTGTAATATAGTACGGTCCCATATCAAACATAGGACCTCCACCAATCTGATAATAAAACTCAGGATTTGGATGCCAACTTTCATGTCCATGACAAAGCATAAACGCTGTGGCTGCCACAGGTTCACCTATAATTCCATCATCAATAATTTTACGACAAGTTTGCTGACCACCACCAAAAAAGGTATCTGGAGCACAACCCAATAAAACTTTCTTAGACTTTGCAAGTTTAATCATCTTTTGAGCATCTTCTAATCTCACAGCTAACGGCTTCTCATTATAAACTGATTTTCCTGCTTCTAAAGATGCTAATGCTACTTCTGCATGAGCATTGGGAGGAGTAAGATTCACAACTATTTTAATCTCCTTATCAGACAATAATTCTTTAACACTACAAACTTTTGGAATATTATATTCCTTTGCTTTTGAAATAGCAGATGATTCAACAACATCAGCACATGCCATAACATCAAGTATTTCATATTTCTTCATATTCTTAAAATATATACCACTAATATTTCCACAGCCAATAACACCTACTTTAATTTTTTGCTTTACCATAATTCATCTACCTTTCTATATTTAAATTACTTTACTTGCCCAAAGCATTCCCCTTTTTACTATCTCAAATGCTTCTGGTACTTCAAAATCTTTTGCAACATGTCCAATAGATGAATAAAATACCCTACCCTTACCATACATTCTCTTCCAAACAGCAGGCATTACACAACCTTTTATCCATGGTATATACTTATCGTCAAAAGTTGTAGTGGCTAAAACTTCATTAGAAGGATCTACATGCATATAGTATTGCTCAGAGTGCATTTTGAAATCTTTTAAGCCCCTGGTAATAGGGTCTTCTTTATTTACAATATTTACTTCATAATCAACAATACCTCCCGGGTGAGCCACCCACTGTCCACCAACCATAAACTGATATTGCGTATTATTTCTAAACGAATCTGCCATCCCACCATGCCATCCAGCAATACCAACACCATTTTTCACTGTTTCAAGTAAAGATTTTTCTTGCTCATCGGTAATAGATCCCATTGTCCAAATAGGTACAATTAAACTCAAAGAATTCATTAATTCTTTATTTAAATAAGAATCAAGAGAATTTGAAACTATAACTTCATAATTTTTTTCCTTCAAAAAAGATTCAAAAATCTCTGCACATCTCTTTGGCTCATGGCCATCCCAACCTCCCCACACAATCAAAACTCTCTTTTTAATCATTAAATCCTCACATAAAAACAATATTTTCTTAATTATTAGATTTATTTAAGATAAGTCAATTAAGGTAAACAAAATTTTTTATTACCTAACTTCGAGTTCAACTTTATATGCTGTTAATCCAACAACATCTACTTTAAAGCCTTTAAATTCTAAGGTGGATATTTTTTCTGCTAAGGTTGCAGAATCTCCAATAAAAGACATATTAAGTAATGCCCTATTTGCAACAAAATACAGTTTATCTACTTGATTTTTATCTGCTATAGATGCAAGAGTCTGTTGAATAACATTTAACTTCTCAAATGTTACATTTGTTACAAGTATATCATAAGTAGCACCTTTTTTGGCTTCTTCTTTCCATTTTTTTACTATTTCATCTATAAAGTATGCAGACATTTTCTTAGCTGCATTTCCCAATGTTGCAGCAGCAGCTGCATCTGCAGTTAAATCTGGTTTCCTATCTACTTCCCTTTTTGCAGCAAGTATTTGAGCAGTATCGGTTCTTACAATCCTAGCTACTAAATTTGAAGTTGCACTAACCATTCCTGCTAATTCTTCACCCTTATATATATCAGTAGTTGCTTCTCCTACAATAATTATATCAGCACCATACTCTAAACCAGCAACTGCTGCAGCAGCATTATCACCTTTCAACGCTGCCTTAAGTTTTTCAGATTCTCTTATCTTTTCTAATTGTGATTGGTCAACTACTGAAAATAAATAATTATTTAAAAATGCCTCTATCATCACAGTTTCTGATATAGGAACAACTGCTTTTTGTCCACCCTTTGTTTCTGTAAACACTATTACTACTCTTAATTTATCCCTTGATTTATTCCATCTAACCCATTCATCTTTTTCATCATCTATTTCATCAAAAGCACCCTTTGTTAAATCTTTTGAACTAATTCTTTCCAATTTTGTTAAAATCACCTCTTGACTTCCTCTTGAAACACTTACAGAACCATCATATACATTTACATTTGTTTCACCATCTACACTCACATCTGCCCTATATGTCGTTCCCTTAACAGCAGCAGTAACTTTTGGAGTAATAATCTGACTTTCTTGCTTTTTTCCAAAAGACTTCTTCACATTCATCCATATTCTTCCAAATAGCACTTTTACATTTGATGTTTCTTTCATTGCATCTTTATCCTCTTTAAGTTCTTCTAAAACTATAGAAGTATTTTCACCTATTCTTACAATACTTCCTGTTTCTAATTTTAATTCAACCCTTGCACCTTCTGCTGTCTCAATCCTATCACCTTCTGTTACCACCATACCTAACTTTGCTATTGAAAATGTTTTCTCATCTTTCTTTTGAACTTTTACAGTTCCTTTTAGAAAACTTATAGTCGCTTTCTTAACTTCTACCTCACCATACACCAATCCATATACTCCTATTAAAAAAATGCTCAATAAAGATATAAGTATTTTTCGCCTCATAAATCCCTCCTTATGATTTTATTTAATTATTTTACTCTATTTAATTATAACAGATTTTTAAAACTATGTCTATAAAAAATCATATTTGTGTTTTTGCGAAGAAATTTCTTTGACTTATATGAATTTGCTATGAAAAAAATTGTAATTACAAACATATTCTATCGGTCAAAATATAAAAAATTATTAATGACATATCGGTTATAATTTGATATATTTAAACTATATATGAATCCAAAAGAAAGAGTAAAAACAATACTTTCATTTAAAGAAGCGGATAGAGTTCCATGGGATTTGTGGGCAACTCCTGAAGTAATAGAACTACTCTGTAAAAAATTAAATTTAGCCGATAAAGAATCCCTTTTAAGATACTTTGAGGTTGATTTTAGATATATAGTAGGTCCAAGTTTCGTAGGTCAGGAATTAAAAAAATACGATGATGGTAGTGTTGAAGACTTATGGGGAGTAAGACGAAAAACAATAACTTTAGAAAAAGATGGAATTAAATGGTCATATAAACATGTATTAATTTCTCCTTTAGAGAAAGCAGAATCTGTAAAAGAAATAGATGAATATAAATGGCCATCTTATGATTTATGGGATTATTCAGAACTAAAAAAAGAATGTATGAAATATAAAGATTTTGTCATTGTAAACGCTGGTGATAGATTGGATAGAACTGCACAACTTAAACCAATGATGTACCTAAGGGGAGTTGAACAGTCTTTAATCGATTTATACACTAATCCTAAAATTGCTGAAGCAATAATCGAACATATAAAAAATTATTTTTTGGAATACAATAAAAGAGTTTTTGAAGAAGTAAAAGGAGAAGTAGATATTTTCATGATGGGTGATGATTTTGGAACACAACATGGACTTATGGTTAGCAAAGAAATGTGGAAAAAATTTTTTAAAGATGGATTTAAAAAATATATTGAACTTGCTCATAGATATGGTATGAAAGTAATGCATCACACCTGTGGTTCTGTAAAAGAATTAATACCAGAATTTATAGATTGTGGCCTTGATATATTACAATCATTACAACCAAGAGCAAAAGATATGGATTTAAAAACATTAAAGAAAGAATTTGGTAAATATATTGCATTTCATGGCGGAATTGATATTCAACAAACTTTACCAAAAGGTACAAAAGAAGATATAAGAAAAGAAGTTGAAGAAAAAATGGCCGTTGGTAAACCAGGTGGGGGATTTATCATTTCAACTGCGCATAATATCCAACCAGATACACCTCTTCAAAATATAATTACATTATTTGAAGCATATAAAGAATTTGGGAAATATTAATTACACAACCCATTTTTCTTTATGAACAACATTTTCAATTGTTTCTTTTATCTTTATTTTAGTCTTTTCAGGAAGTTTTTCAGACAACTTTAGTAAAGATTTAATAACCCTTCTTTTAAAATGATAATCTTCATCGTTTAAATTAGATAGTAAAATTTCTACTTCTTCTGGAGTTCCTTCCAACTCTCCTAATACCCATGCAGCACTTACTCTCATCCATTTATCTTTGCTATTTATCATATTTTTTATAATTTTTATAGCCTTATCTGGTTTATACCTATACAAAACTTTAACTGCATTTGCTCTTACCCTGTTGTCTTTATCCTCTAAAAATTGTCTAAGGATTCTTTCTACTACTTCAGGATCCTCATCTTCTCTGATAAGTTGGGCATCAATAATTTCTATCCCCTTTGCCCTTATTCTTGGTTTTGGGTCATTTAACATCTCCTTTGGAGTTATATAATCACTACTCCCACTTGTAAGACGGAGTGTTGTAGAACCCTGTGCAAGAGCCTCTTGTTGTTGAACCATCATATTAATTATTGTCTCCTGTTGCTTCATCATTATTGCTTCTCTTCTTAGATTTATTTTTATAGAAATAAAATATATAATAAGAGTTATAAACACTACTGCAGATATAAACGCCACTATACCAAAATATGTTAATGACTTAATAGATTCTTTCTCACTTTTTATAGATTCTATAATAGATTCGTTCTTCTTGTCTAACATAGAAATAAGTTCTTTCCTTTCATCATCAGATTTAGCAATAATCTGTCTTACCATTTCATTTGGCTGTGTTATTTTTTCTATTAATTTATCCTGATTTATTTGAAGTGTTTTTATTAATTCTGCAATTGCAGTATCATCTGAAATTTTAGTAGTAACCTCTTGAGAAGGTGTTGGGGACGGTAAAACATTTTTAGGATTCAATTTTTCTAATATAGTACTTATTACTTCTTGTATCTTTTTATTTTCCGGGTCATATTTTTTTGCTTTTTCAAAATAAGGAAGAGCATCCTGATATTGTTTATTTTGGAATAAAACACCACCTCTTTCAAGTAAAACTTTTACAAGAAATGCACTTACCTTCTTATCTTTAGCACCAAGACTTATTGCTTGTTCCACATCATTAATTGCTTCTTCAATATTACCCGATAAATATTTCTGAATTCCCCTGTGAAAATATATATCAGAAGTCTGGTCAGCAAATATAGTAAAAAAAGTAAATAAAGTAAAAAAAGCAACTAAAGATAACAACAAAAATATTTTGTTTTTCATTTTACAAACTCCAGAATAGACTGTAATTTTTTAAATAATTCTTGTGCGTTTTTATTATCTGGATTAACAAATAAAACCCTACTTATTAATTTTTTACAATTTTCATATTCTTTATTTTTAATCAGTTCTTCTACTTTTTCTAAATATTCCTTTTGAATCTTATCAGCAATTTCAGAATCATATTTTCTTGCTTGTTCAATTTTTTCTCTTGCTTCTACTTCTTTACCTGATTCAAAATCCTCTAATGCACTTTCAAAAATAGTTCTAGCAGTAAACTTCATTTCATCTGATTCTATCTGAATAAGGAGTTCTTTTGCTTCTTTATTTTCAGGGAGTATTTCAAGAGCATTCTTAATTTCCTCCCTTGCCTCTTTATATTTCTTATCATTAAACAGTTTAATTCCCCTACTATAATAAGTTTTAAAGTTAACTTCTTTTTCTTTTTCCTTAATCCATTTTTCAGTTTCACTAAGAAGTAATCCAAATCTTAAATTTAAACTTACCCTATGTGTAATGCCAAGAGTATGAAAACCAACACAATAATCTATATCAAAATCATTTGTTTTATATCCACATCCTGCAGTTATTTCTTTATAATTTATACCACAACGAAGAGATATATTTTCCAATGGTTTATATTCTATTCCTTCAAACCAACGCAATGCCATTTTATAACCATCTGAATAAACATTTAACTGTGGTAGGACATTTAAAATTAAAACATCAGTATACAAATAAAGTTGATTGGAAAGAATCTCAAAATTACATCCTATTCTTATATTTGTTGGATATCTATCAGAATCTGTATTTAAAGTAATCTGTGGTTGTAATAAATTCTGAATATTCAAACCAAAATCAAAAAATGACACTGGTTTTAAAATAATACCTAAATCAATTCCATATCCAGTTGAAGAATATATATCAATTGATGAAGTTATTATTTTTACATTACTTCCAACAAACAAGTAAGGAAATACTTTCTGTCCATAACTAATCATATAACATGCTTCATTTGAATTACCACTACCATTTACATTACCATTTGAATCTGTTTTTTCTACTCCTCCAACATCTATTGCTGTTCTTGACACACCTAAAACTGAACCTTCTACGATAGGATAAGCAATACTAACAAAATTAAATGAAGAATTTAAATATAAGGGAGCATAAAAAAGTGTAACTTCTTTATTTACCATATTAGAAATACCAGCTGGATTGAAATATACTATAGAAGAATTATTTGTAATACCTGTTCCTGCTCCACCAACTGCAAGGACCTTTGCACTACTGCCAAAACTATATAGATACTCTCCTGGAAAACCACTATTATTAGAAGAAGGTTCGTATGAGTAAATATAGTTTATTAACATAGTAAGTATTAAAAAATATTTAAAAAATTTCATTTTATCACCATTATTTTTTTTGTTTCTGTGGTCTTTCCACTACCATCAATAGGTTCAGCAACAATCTGCATTATATAAACACCATTTCCAACTATCATACTATCACCATTCTTTCCATCCCATTCCACCTTATTATTATAACCGTTAGAATCTCCTTTTCCACCTTCACTACCTGCATTATAATTTAATGTTCTAACTAAATCTCCTAATAAAGTATATATTTTTATTGTAACATTACTGTCTTTTGTAAGAATATAATTTATTGACATATTATTTTTATAGGGTGAAAATGGATTCGGAAATACTATCGTTTGAAGTTCTGTTCCAGGCATTTGTCTTGCTATATAAGATATTGAAACACTATTTAATACAGGAGTAATAGCAGAATCTGTTGAATTCAAAAAAACTTTGTATCTTAAATATCTTTTGCCAGTATGTTGTGAATTTATAGTTTCACCAGAGGCATTTGTATAATAAGTATTTGAAGTCCCATCAGGTCCATAAAAATTCCAAGGTCCAGATTCATTATTACTTGAAGCAAGTTGAATACCAATACTTGTATTTACAGGTTGAGAAACAGGTAACCATGAGATTTGGTTAAAAAATGCTGATGAACCAGCATCTAATATTGAAGAGATAAATGTTCCACTTGTCTCATAAGTAGCAGAAAATAGTCTAAATAGTATATCATAACGGTTCACATTCTCAATCCAACCACTTCCTGTATTTTCAGTATAAACTGAATTAATACCATCAAAAGTAAGATTTTCAGCAATAGCATATCCTCCTGTTTGAGGATACCCTTCCACTCTATATGGAATATAATACTTCAAACTTGTTGAGTTTGGAGACTCTAAATATAATCTATAAGTTTTACCTACTTCCAATGTAATAGGCATAGAAAAATCAGCAGAATACCACTCAAAAGCAGTAGTAATATCATTTTTATCAACAAGTTTAACAGTTTCAACCTTAATACTATCGGTAACATTATATAAAACAGCATAAAGATGGTCATTAGGAGGTGGTGAGACCCCATTTGCCCTCACTCTAAATGAAACTCTTCTTACTACTTTTGGTTGCCCTGTTATTGTAATTTTTTCTCCAAAATTTCTATTAGCATAAATTGATAGACCCGAATTATAAGTATAGTATACACTACCTTCATTTGAAGATTCTCCTTCTAATATATACATTGGTTGTGCATTTCTATCTGTCCAAGTTGTACCATCTAAACTCTGGAGTTGTGTTAAATAATTATCTCCTGAATCATCAAATGACCTTAAAATCATCTGTGGATAAGTTCCATATACTCCCATATAATTACTGCCATTTATTGTCCCAGATTGATATTGAATAACTATATGATAAATATTTCCTTTGATTAAACTTGCAGAAGCACCCAAAGTTAAAAGTTTCCATTCATTAACCCCACTATGAGCATAATCAACATACGCATTCCCTGAACCAAGCCAGCTACCATCTGGATTATTATTAATATCATTCCCCTGAATACCAATTCTATAAGTAGGAGAAGTACCAGCACGGTATAAACACAAATGAATTTTTGAAACTGTTTGAGTATTTTGAGCAGTAAATCTTATCGAATATTTATATAAATTACTAGTTAGACTAAAATTACTATTTCCTTCTACTCTTAAACTGCAACCAAACTGACTAGAACTTGTAGTTTTAAGTTGTAAATTTGCATCACTACCTTTACCAGAAACCTCTATATTTGTCATCTCACCTGTAGAAAAATCAGAATCAGTAGTTTGTGTCCATGTAGAGCCATATATAAAAGTTAAGTTAAAGAATATAAAAATAAATATTTTCTTAATCAAGCATCTTCTCCTAAAATTTTTTTTATTTTTTGAATAATTAATTCGGCTTTATATGGTTTTTCAATAAAGCCTTGAACAGTTGTCTCAAAATTTTTATTAAACTCAGAATGCACACCCTCAGAACCTGTGCTTATTATAATAGGAATATGTTTTGTCCTATCATCTGTTCTTATTTTTCTCGTTACTTCAATACCATCTAATTCAGGCATTACTAAATCCAAAATAACCAAATCTGGCAATTCTTCAACAGTAAGATTATATGCAGAATAACCATTATCTGCTTCAATTACCTCATAGTTATTTTTAAGTGTATCTTTTAATATAGTTCTAACTAATTGTGAATCATCCGCTATTAATATTTTTTTCATATTTTACCCTTAAATAATATTATATATAAAAAAATCTTTTTTCAAATACTTAATTTTTCTACTTCTCCTCTTGCCATTCTCCAATCAAATATTACTTTTGTAACAACAATAGCAGTAAATAAACTAATTAAAACTCCTAAACTTAATGTAACTGCAAATCCACGGATTGGTCCTGTCCCAAACTGAAATAAAATTATAGAAGTAATTAAAGTTGTAACATGTGAATCAATAATAGTAATTAATGCTCTATTGTAACCAGCATCAATACTTGCTCTAACTGTTTTTCCTGCTTTCAGTTCCTCTCTTATTCTTTCAAAAATCAGAACATTTGAATCTACTGACATACCCATTGTTAAAATTATTCCTGCAATACCCGGCATCGTTAAAGTAGCTTCCAAAGCTGTCATAGCACCCATAAGATAAAGTATATTACAGAGTAAACCTATATCTGCTATAAAACCTGAGAGTTTATAGTAAAATCCCATAAGAATCATAACTGCAAGAATCCCAATTAAACCTGAAAGCAATCCTTTTCTAATAGAATCAGTACCAAGAGTTGGTCCTACTATATTTTCACTTATAATATTCAAAGGAGCAGGCAGACTACCAGATCTTAAAACTATAGCAAGTTTTTGTGCTTCATCCATTTCAAAATTTCCCTCTATTATACCATGACCACCTGCTATTCTTGATTTTATTACAGGTGCTGAATAAACTTTACCATCTAAAATTATAGCAAGTCTTTTATTAACATTCTCTCCTGTAATTTTAGCAAATTTCGCTGCTGCTTCAGGAGTAAAATCAATTGCAACATAAGGCTCATTTCCTAAAGCACCCCCTCCAATTTTTGCCTGTGCATTTGCTAATGCTTCACCTGTTAAGAGTTGTTCTTTTTTCACAAGTACTGGTCTATTTTCTCTATCATAAAGTAATTCATCTCCTTCTGGAATTTTTCCTTCCAATGCTTTATCTATATCACCACTTTCATCTACCAATTTAAATTCAAGCAAAGCAGTCTGACCTATAAGTTTTTTTGCTTCTTCAGGGTTCTTTACTCCAGGTAACTGAACTACAATCCACTTTTCTCCCTCCCTCTGAATAAAAGGTTCAGCAACACCAAGTTGGTCAATTCTATTTCTAATAATCTCTAAAGCCCTATCTGCTGCTTCACTTACTGTAATGCCTTTTGGCAACTTTGTGTCATCAACTTCAAGAAGTAAATGTATTCCACCCTGTAAATCAAGTCCTAATCTTATACGTTGATTTTTACTGGTCATATCAAATGGCTTTACAAACTCAAATTTATAAAAAAATATTGAGTAAATTGAACCGAAAAAAACAACTAAAATCAATCCTATTAACCATCTATTACGATGCATATACCCTCCCTTTCAAGATAGTACTCTCCCCTGCTTCGTTATCTTGAAATCATTCGTTCTCCAAGTGTTTCATTTCCAAACAACGTTATTGAAATTCCTAAGCATTAAAATAGTAAAAAAAGTAACTACAAAAACCAAAGTAATTAAAAGTCTCTTTTTTCTTTTTTTACTTGTTCTGTTCTATCACTACCTCCTGCCCTTCTCTCTTTACACCAATAATATAACTCTTTGCAACTTCTACTTTAGTATTTTCATCTATTCTTATTACAACAATATTATCTCTATCTGATATCCCAACCACTACACCATATATACCACCTGCTGTTAAAACCTTATCACCTTTTTTTAAACTGGAGAGCATCTCCTGGTGCTTTTTTTGCTGCTTTATTTGAGGTCTTATTAGCAAAAAATAAAAAATTACAAATATTAACGCAAACATTATCAAAGTTGGCATAAAAGCCTGTGCACCATCCTGTGGAGCAGTCCCCTGAGGAACATTACCCATTGCATAAATTAAATTAACAATATTTAACATACACCCCCTCCCTTAAATAAAATTTACGAACTAAAACATCGTAAATCGTGTATTGCTTTCTTTATATTCTTTTCACCAAAAATAGCAGTACCAGCAACTAAAATATTTGCTCCTGCATCAATAACCTTCTTTGCATTTCCCCTATATATTCCTCCATCAACTTCTATATCAACATTTAATCTTCTTTTAAAAATTTCTTCCTTTAATTTTCTTATTTTTTCATAAGAAGATTCTATAAATTTCTGACCTCCAAAACCTGGCTCTACAGACATAACTAAAACCATATCTACACTATCAAGAACATCTCTTATAGCACTTATAGGCGTTTTAGGATTTAAAGAAACACCTGCTTTTACCCCTAAAGATTTTATATACTTAATTATTTTATTTGGCTGCAAAACTGTCTCTATATGAATAGTTATAATATCAGCGCCAGCATTTTTAAATTTATCAATATATCTATCTGGTTTAACAATCATAAGATGAACATCTAAAGGGATCTTTGTAATCTTCCTAATTAATTTAACAAGACCAGGGCCAAAAGTAATATTTGGGACAAAATTACCATCCATTACATCTATATGAATTAAATCAGCCCCTCCTCTTTCAACTTTTTTAATATCTCTTTCAAAATTTAAATAATCTGCAGATAAAATCGAAGGTGCTATTTTAATCATATTTTCTTTCCTCTACTAACTCATTATTAACAAATATTTGAAGTATTGCTTCTCCACTAATCTTAACTGACTTTTCTATAGTCATTCCACTTCTTACCATTTCATTATATACCTCTCGAGTCCCATCATTATCTAAAATTATCATCTTTACTCTCTTTTCTACCAGTCCACCTTTAGGCACATTATAAATTATATTAACAAGTTTATAAACCTTATCACTTTCTTTTAAATTAACAGTTAAAGTAACACTATCACCTTTTTTAATTTTTGTACCTGCAGGTGGAAATTGTTCTATAATAATATCTTTATCTATCCCATCCTGATAAACATAATTAACTGTTTTTAATGGTAATTTTACTTTAAACAACGCTCTCTTAGCAATACTAAATTTTTTATGAATAAGATTTGGCATTATATAACTTTCCTCTTCTTCTCCAAGACTCACTAACACATTAACAGATGTATTCCTCTTTACAGTTAGATTAGGCAAAGGATTTTGAGTAATTATAAAACCCTCAGGGATATCTTTTGAATGTACCTTTGAAGAGATACCTAATACTAAGTTATTTTGAGAAAGCCTTATTTTTGCCTCTCTTATACTTTCTCCTTTTAAATCAGGAACAGTTACCATTTTTAAACCGCTACTTATTGTTACAAAAATCGTACGACCTTGTTTTACATATTCACCAGGAAGAGGGTCTTGAGAAATAATAGCCCCTTCTGGAACATTCTCATCAAATTTCTCATCACTTTCTTTCATATAAAGCCCTTTTGCTAAGCATATTTTTCTTGCCTCTTCAACCTTACGACCCCTTATATCAGGAACAATAACCTGTTTACCTTTAAGTAAATAAACCATTGTAATATAACTACTTACAATAATTATACTAATAAAAATTATTATTCTTTTTACTTTATCTTTATCCAAAATACCCACCTTTTACTTTATCTCTTTACTTCCTTCACTTTTTTTCTTTCTTTACTCTTCCCTTCCTGCTAATTGTCCACATCCAGCACTTATATCATTACCTCTCTTGCTTCTAACCGTAGTCACAATATTCGCTGCCTCTAATCTTTCCTGCCACGCCTTTACAACTTCTTCAGAACTAGGTTTAAACTCTGTCATTTTAACAATATTTAAAGGAATCAAATTAACTTTACAAAAAACATCAAAATCCTTAACTAACTTTATCAATCTATTACAATCATTCAGTGAATCATTTATACCTTTTATTAAAACATACTCAAAAGTAACTGGTAATTTAAAATACTTATTATATTTCTTACAAACTGTCAATAGTTTTTTTATACTGTATTTCTTATTTATCGGAATTAATGAACTACGAAGACTATCTATCACTGAATGTAAGGAAATCGACAAATTTATCTTCAAATTATCTTCAATCAATTTTTCTATACCAGGAATTAAACCACAGGTTGAAAGAGTAAGTCTAGTATAACTCACTCCCATTGCATCTTTATCTGTAACTAATTTCACAGCCTTCTTAAAATTGTCATAATTTGCTAATGGTTCACCCATCCCCATAAATACTATGTTGTTAGTTATAATTTCTTCTTCTTTTTCTATCTTAAGAATCTGATTAACAATTTCACTTGATGTTAAATTTCTTATAAATCCAATTTTCCCCGTAGCACATATCTTACATTTAAAAGGGCATCCTACCTGACTTGAAACGCATATAGTATATCTTCCATTTTGATTGATTAAAACAGATTCTATTCTTCGAGCATCTTCACACTCAAATAAATACTTTACTGTATCTTGCTTCTTTGAAACCTGTTTTTGTATTACTTTCAATTCACCAATGTAAAAAAATTTCATTAACTTAGCCCTTAAACTTTTAGGTAAATCTGACATTATTTCAAAAGAACTAACTCGCTTTTTATATAACCAATGCAATATTTGAATTGCATTAAACCTTTTACCACCAAGATTTAAAACTTCTTTTTCAATTTCTTCTTTTATTAAATTTTTTATGTCCTTCACATTACAATCAATGTTTAAAATGTCTTACTCCTGTAAACACCATTGACAAACCATATTTATCAGCAGTTTCTATAACCTCTTTATCTTTAATAGAACCTCCTGTTTGAATGATACTTACTATTCCTGCTTGCGCTGCAATTTCAATAGCATCTGGTTTTGGAAACATTGCATCTGAAGCTAAACAAGCACCTCTTGCTTTTTCTCCTGCATAATCTACTGCAATTTTAACTGAACCTACTCTATTCATTTGACCTGCACCAACTCCTAATGTTACACCATCTTTAACTACAACAATAGCATTAGACTTAACATGTTTTACAACCTTCCATCCAAAAAGCAAATCTTTAATTTCATCCTTTGACGGTGCCTTTTTAGTCACAACCTTTAAATCTGATTCAGTAATTTCTTTTAAATCTCTATCCTGAATAAGAAGGCCTCCAACAACTTTTCTTAAATCATATTCTTTATTCCTAACTTTTATATTATCCAATCCTTTTATTTCTAATAATCTTATATCCTTCTTTTTCTTTAATATAAAAAGAGCATTTTCATTGTACTTGGGTGCTATAACTATTTCAACAAACTTAGTACTTATATATTCAGCAATTTTTACAGTTACTTCTCTATTTAATGCAATAATCCCGCCAAATGCAGAAAGAGGATCCGCTTCATACGCTTTCAAAAAACTCTCATCTATACTTTCACCTATTGCCACTCCACATGGATTTGTATGCTTTATAATCACTGATGCTGGTTCCTTAAATTCTTTAACTATTTCAATAGCAGCATTAGCGTCCATAATATTATTATAAGAAAGTTCTTTACCATGAAGTTGCAATGCTGTTGATATTGATGGTTCTTCTAAATTTTCATCAGTATAAAATGCACCTTTTTGATGCGGATTTTCTCCATATCTTAATCCTTGTACTTTTTTATATGAAAGATTAAATACATCCGGCATATCCTGATTTAAAAACTTTTGAGCAAAAAAATTATAAATATTTCTATCGTAATCATAAGTGTGCTTAAATGCTTCTATCATCATCTTCTTTCTTAATTCTTCTGAAACTGCTCCATTATTCTTCTTAAGTTCTTCTATAACTAATGGATAAAATTTGGGGTTTACAATTACAATTACACTATTAAAATTCTTTGCTGCAGAACGAATCATTGAAGGTCCACCTATATCTATATTTTCTATAGCATCTTCCAATTTTACATCTGGTCTTGAAATTGTCTTAGTAAAAGGATACAAATTCACAACTACCATATCTATAACATTTATTCCATACTTTTGAAGTTGTTCCATATGTTCTTTTTTATCTCTTAAAGCAAGTAAGCCACCATGTATCTTAGGATGCAATGTCTTTACTCTACCATCTAGCATTTCTGGAAAACCTGTCACATCTGACACATCAACAACAGAAATCCCTGCCTCTTTTAAAGTTTTTGCTGTTCCACCCGTAGATATAATTTCTACTCCATATTCCTTTAAAACTTTCGCTAAATCAACAATACCTGTTTTATCTGAAACACTAATAAGTGCCCTTTTTATTTTCACCATACTTTTCCCCTTTCTTTTTTATTTTTTTCTTCTTTTCTCTTTGGTTGCTTTATTTAATTATCTTCACTCTTCTCCCTTCTATTTTAAGCTTTCCATTTGCAAATAAATTAATTGCTTCTGGATAAATTTTATGTTCTTCCTCTAAAATTCTTGCTGATAAACTTTCAACTGTATCATCATCTTTTACAGGTACTACCGCCTGTAAAATTATAGGTCCAGTATCTTCTCCTTCATCAACAAAATGAACTGTACAACCAGAGAATTTTACCCCATACTGAAGAGCATCTAATTGACCAGAAGTACCAGGAAATGAGGGAAGTAAGGAAGGATGAATATTCATTATTTTACCTTTATACTTATTTACAAAATAACTAGTTAAGATTCTCATATACCCAGCAAGACAAATTAAATCAATTTGTAACTCATCAATAATTTTTGCAATTGCTTTTTCATGTTCCTCTCTATTTGGAAATGCTTTAGGGTCAATAAAAAAATTCTTAATATTATGCTTTTTTGCACGTTCTAATGCATAAGCATCCTTCTTATCACTTATAACAACTTTAACTTCAGCATTTATTCGATTACTTTCACATGCATCAATAATAGCCTGTAAATTACTACCTCTACCAGATACCAAAACAGCTAATTTTATTTTATACATAAAATTAACTCTCCTTCAATTCCTCTGACTTAATCTCTAAAAATCTACCAATATCTCTAAACTTTTTATATCTTCTTTTAAGCAATTCATCTTTATCTAAATTAAGTAGTTCATTAAGATGATTTCTGATTGCCTCCTTAATTATCTTGGCTGTTTTTTCATGATCTCTATGTGCACCACCAAGTGGCTCTTTTACAATCTCATCTATAACATTAAACTTTAATAAATCCTGTGCTGTTAATTTTAAAGCAGTTGCTGCCTCAGGTGCTTTTTTACTATCTTTCCAAAGTATTGCTGCACATCCCTCTGGTGAAATAACAGAATATACTGCATTTTCAAGCATAAGTACTCTGTCACCTACCGCTATTCCCAATGCACCACCACTCCCTCCTTCTCCATGAACTATTACTATTATTGGAACTTTCAATCCACTCATATCTCTTAAATTCTTTGCTATTGCTTCAGCAACACTTCTTTCCTCAGAACCCATACCAGGAAAAGCACCTGGTGTATCAACAAAAGAGATTATTGGCTTATTAAACTTTTCAGCAAGTTGCATAACTCTTAATGCTTTACGGTAACCTTCAGGACTTGCCATTCCAAAATTTCTATAAACATTATCTTTTGTATCCTTACCTTTTTGTAATCCTATTACTACAACAGGTATATTTTCAAATAATGCTAAACCACAAACAATTGCTGGATCATCTTTATAACATCTATCACCATGCAACTCTATAAATTCTTCAAAAATTAGGTTAATATAGTCCAAACTCCTTGGTCTATTTATATGTCTTGCAATTTGAGTTCTTTGCCATGGGGTTAACTTTTCATAAACCTCTTTTCTTTTCTCTTCTACTTTTGCCTCTAACTTCTTTATTTCTTCTGAAAGGCTTATTTCCTTACTCGTAGCAATCTTCTTAAGTTCATCAATCTTTTTTTCTAAATCTATAATAGATTTTTCAAAATCAAAACTCTCTCCCACTATATTACCTCCATGCAAGATAGTTCAGTTTTTTTTTACTCTTTTTATTTACTTTATTTAAAAGTAGTTCACATAATCTATTCTTAAATTTCTAACAAATTCCTCTGGCTTCTTAGTAAGTCCTTTAAAACTCAATTCTATTCTTAACTCAGGAGCAAAAGCATAACGAACCCCCATATTCAAACTACCATAATCCTTGGATATTATATCGTTATACTCTGCTAAAAATGCAAAATCTTGATTTATCATCCATATAACATTAGCAAATACATCAAAATCTGTCTCAAAAACAAAATCCTTCCATATATTGTGATTCCCAATCCCTGCAGAAACATAAAAACCTGCTAAAAGAGATTTAGTTATAACAGCATATATACCTGTTGGCTTATTTGAATATTTATATTTAGCATTTGGGTCAGAATTGTAGGTACTCCCAAAACTCTGAGGTTCATATCCTATAGCAAGAGACGGAAATGCAGGACTATCTTCTAAAATTTTTATTTTAGCAAGAATTTGTGGTTCTCTGCCTGTAATTGTTCCTTCTCCAATAACATTGTCAAGATTAAAAGTAGCACCTATCATAAAACTATTTGAAAACCCTACCCATGCTCTTGTTAAAACTCCTCCACTCTCATAAAACCTCATATGAAAATTGTACATCCCTCTAAGAAGTGTATTACATGTAGGTGTATCAATACAATCTAAATTTGGAGAATTTTGGACAGAATCACCAAATCCACTACCCACAATACAAAACACAATTACTGAAAAAAAACTTGCTATTCTTTTCATTTTACATCCCTCCTTTTTTATCCTCACTTAGGATAATTTTTAAATTTATTATTCACCATTGTGCTTAATAGGTACAGCATTACCAAATTAAATGACTGCAGGATATAATATCCTTTGCTTTATATAAAACTTTTCTACCATCTAAAATCTTTCTACCAGGAGCAGGTCTAATACTATCCACAATAGTAGTTGATTTATATTCTATTACTATCTCTATAGGCGACTTCACCTTAAATGGTTTAAAACATTTTATATTCTCTACTGCCTTTTCAACACCATCTCTTATCATTTCTCTAACCTTCTTTATTGGATAACAAATAGCACATTCTCTACTAATTCCTTTTTTAGTTACAACTGTCTCTACATTTCCAACTAGATTTTTTAACTCTAAACATGCTTTGTCATCTCCAGAAACAAATATAACTGGAACATCAAAATGACCTGCCCATATAGCAGCAATACCCATCTCACCCATTTTCTTACCATTTATCCACATATTCTGCCAATCCTTAGAAGACATTGTATGATCCAAAACAGCAGAATCTGTACCAGCCATTGCATGCATACCTATAAGAATTACCCCATCATAAGTTTCATCTAAATCAGGTAACCACATTGGTCTAACTCTACCAGTTAGACATGATACCCTTTCATCTAGTAATTCTAATTTAATATTGTATCCTTTGTAATGAGCATCATTAATCAGAATCTCTGTAGCACCTGCACGGAAAGCACCTTCTACTGCTGAATTTACTTCTTCTGTTAAAAATATACATGCTTTTTCATAATCAGGATGGCCAGGAGTAGTTTGCTCTTCTGCAAGAACAACTCCTCCAACTCCTTCTAAATCAGTTAAAATATATAATTTCATTACTCCCCCTTTTTTACAACAAATTCAACTACTTTGTTTATCTTTCTTTCTCATTTACTAAGACTCATTTATTCTATTTATAAGACTACCTACAAATCCTGCACCAAAACCATTATCAATATTAACCACAACAACATTTGGGGTACAAGAATTAAGCATAGTTAAAAGAGCAGATATCCCATTAAAATTTGCTCCATAACCAACACTTGTTGGAACAGCAATTATAGGTTTATCAATTAAACCTCCAATTACACTAGGTAAGGCTCCCTCCATACCTGCTACTGCTATTACAACTCTTGCTTTTCTTATTCTCTCATAATGATTTAATAATCTATGAATACCTGCTACACCCACATCGTAAAGTTTATCCACATTACTCCCTGTAACTTCAGAAGTTACAGCTGCTTCTTCTGCAACAGGTATATCAGATGTTCCCCCTGAAATAACCATCACCAATCCAGTTTTTTTTATCTTAGAATTCTTCTTTCCTACTACAATAGTTTTACTTAACTCATTAAATTCAACATCTCTATAAATCCTTCTTAAACTTCTATAGATTTCATAATTAGAACGAGTTGCTAAACAAAAACCTGTATTGGAAACAATTTCTTTAATTATTTTCACAACTTGTTCTTTGGTCTTACCCTGACAAAACACTACCTCAGGAAATCCTAATCTTATTCCTCTGTGGGTATCAACATTTGCAAAATCTATATTCTTATAAGGAAGATATTTTAATTCTTCTAATGCTCTTTTAATGGATAATTTACCTGACTTTACTTTCTCTAACAAATTCTTTAAATCAGTTATTTGCATAAATCCCCTTTGAATAACCAATCTTTTTATCTATTATTAGCCACGAACAAATATGAAAAAGCCAAAAATTAATAAAGAAAAGTTAAAGTAGCATTTTCTATCTTAAGAATATAACAAAAAAATATAATGTTTGTCAATATAAACATCTTTAATTTAATTTGATTTTACAAAACAATTCTTATAAAGAGGTTATCTATTCGTATCTTAACGCCTCTATTGGATGAAGTTTTGCAGCTTTTTGGGCAGGTAATAAGCCAAAACATATACCAACACCTATTGAAAATGCAGTGACAAGAACTATTGAAAACACTGAAACCACAGTAGTCCAATGTAAAATCACAGAGAAAAGTATACCAATACCAATACCAACTACTATACCTATTATTCCACCAATAAGGGACATTGTAACTGACTCAATTAAAAATTGCAACATTATATCTCTTCCTGTGGCACCAATGGCTTTTCTTAATCCTATTTCTTTTGTACGTTCACTTACAGAAACAAGCATAATATTCATTATACCTATACCACCAACAAGCATAGAAATTGCAGCAATAGAACCTAAAAGCATTGTCATAGTCTGCGTAGTAGACTTTAATGTATCCTGAATCTGTGTCATATCCCTTATATTAAATGAGTTTTCTTTATCCTTTGTAAGACCATGTTTTTTAATAATTTTTTCTTTAATAGTATCCTGTACTTTACTAATATTATTAGGACTATCTACTTCAACCTCTATTGTATCAACATATTCTTTCCCAAGAAGTCGGTACATCGCAGTAGTTACCGGGACAATAACTATATCATCCTGGTCACGAAATCCAGTAGCACCTCTTCTTGGTAAAACCCCGATAACTTGAAAATATATCCTTTTTATCTTTATTATTTCTCCTATAGGATTATCCTCTCCAAAAAGTTGACTAGCTACTGTAGTTCCTAATACAACTACTCTTTCTCTTAGTTTTATTTCATTTTCATTAAAAAACCTTCCATAAACAGGTACCGAAGCATGCATTTCTGCATAATTTATCCCTGCCCCTAAAATTTGAGTATTCCAGTTTTTACTTCCATAAACAACCTGTCCTCTCCCTGAAACAGTAGAAGATGTTCTTTTTATATGTTCAATCTCTGATATATATTCTTCATCCTGAAGAGTAAATCTTGTAACCACTCCTGTTTCCAGAGACACTCCTCCCACTCTAGGTGCACCTGGCATTATAATTAATAAATTTGAACCCAAAGAAGCAAGATTCTTTGAAATCGATTCCTTTGCTCCCTGACCAAGCGCTAACATCGCAATCACAGCTGCAACTCCTATAAGAACACCAAGCATGGATAAAATAGAACGCATTGGGTGGGAAATTATCGCCCTAAAAGCCTGTTTTATATGGTCAATAAATAATAATGACTTTCCCTTAGATAATCTTGACTTAATTATACTACTATCAGAAGAAATAGTAGTAACAGTTTTTGATGATTTTAAATTTACTACACTGTCAGAAACAATCTCACCATCATGCATCCGAATGATTCTTTTAGCATGTTCTGCTACTTCATTATTATGGGTTACTAAAACAATGGTTTTACCTTTTCTATTTAAATCCTCCAGTATTGCTATTATTTCTCTTTCTGTCTTTGAATCTAAGTTCCCTGTAGGCTCATCTGCTAGTATCAACAAAGGGTCATTAACAAGCGCTCTAGCAATTGCAACTCTTTGCTGCTCACCTCCAGACAATTCATTTGGCTTATGAAATTCTCTCTTTGCAAGCTTAACTTCTTGTATCTTTTCCTTTGCTTTTTCTTTTAAATTTGATTTCCCTGCATATATCAAAGGAAGTTCTACATTTTCCAATACAGTAGTTCTTGAAAGTAAATAAAATTGCTGAAAAACAAACCCTACTAATATATTTCTTAACAATGCTGTTTCATTTTCTGTATATTTTGTTATTTCTTCATTTAAAAATTTATACGAGCCAGAATCAGGTTTATCAAGAAAACCAAGTATATGAAGAAGTGTTGATTTTCCTGCACCAGAAGCACCTATTATAGCCAAGAATTCACCTTGCTCAATTTTTAATGATACATTTTTTAAAGCATTTACATATACATCTCCCATTTTATATGTCTTTGATACATTTTTTAACTCTATCATTCTATTACCTTCTACCCCGGCCAAATCTTGGCATAAGAGGATTTTCTGTAACATTTGAAGGGCTTTTTGACAATTCATATTTTATAGAATCTAAAATTATCTTATCATTTAGAGTTAACCCTGAAATAACTTCTACATTTTTTAAATCTGATATACCTAATTCAACATCTCTTCTTTCTGGTTTAGAATCTTTTCCATTACTAACCAAAACAAAACTACTTTTACCTGCATGCCTTACTACATCTACAGGAATAGTTAAAACATTTTTCTTTCTCTGTTGTATAATTTTAACATTAGCACTCATACCAGAACGAAACACTGAAGGAATTCTTTCCATAAGAATATCAACTTTATATATAGTAACATTGTTTACAACTGTTGCTTCATATGAAATATGGTTTACTTTAGCTTTTACTTCTATATCAGGATAAGCATCCAATTTTACTATAGCAGTTTGTCCGAACTTTACTTTACCAATATCAGTTTCGTCAACCTGCGCTCTTACTATCAATCTATCTGATATCACAACCACAGCAGTATTTGAAGTTACAGTCTGACCAGGTTCTATTACTCTTACAATAACTTCACCGTCTATAGGAGATATAAGAGGAGTTGGCTTATATACATCCTTCCAGTATTTCAATACATCTTCACCCTGCGACCTCGCATTATCTAAAAGTGCTGCTCTGTCAACAGAACTCATCCAAGCAAGGATCTGTCCTTTTCTAACTTTTTCTCCTTCATTTACAAGTATTTCTTCTATCCTCCCATTTATTGGAGGTTTCACCTCTAGTCGGTTTTGTGGCTCAATAGTCCCTGTTGTGGTTATCGACAATTCAATGTCTCCAATAACAGGGCTAATTACTTTTATATTTGTCTTAGAATCTTTATTATTTTTGGAATTAAAATAAAAATATGTTCCAATACATAACACAATTAATAGCACTAAAATAATCACATACTTTATAACTTTTCTACTTTTCATTTAATTCTCCTCCTTTTGCATTAATCCAATCTGCTTCTGCACTTAAAGCTTCTGCTTCTGCATT
>Ga0078972_1005414_pt1 | contig 32471 bp, 36 predicted proteins | sample YelNatPaOPGAMG01_FD_67568 | JGI IMG/M metagenome (GOLD analysis project Ga0078972, IMG submission 67568) | Hot spring thermophilic microbial communities from Obsidian Pool, Yellowstone National Park, USA - OP-RAMG-01 (SPADES assembly) (version 2) | ecosystem: Environmental > Aquatic > Thermal...
TAGGTTGTTTACCCTACACTTCAGACGTAGATGGCATACTTATAGGTAGGGGAAACATTTATGCTATCGAGTGCAAAGACTGGAAAGGCGAGATAGAGGGTAGCACATATGGTTATTGGACGAAAGATAGAGAGATAATACGCAACCCCTTGCACCAAACAAGAAACAACACTGTTGCACTTGCGAAGTGGCTAAGAGAAAAAACAGGGCTGAATGGTAGTCTATGGGTAAAAGGTTTGTTAGTGTTTACGCATGACAAGTGTGCTTTAAAGTTTTCAAAAGATGTTGATTCAAATAGTACTATTAATGTAATAAAAATCAAGGAATTAAAAGACCATCTTTATCTGTATAGTATACCAACAAGTAAAAGCGATGTAATTGAAAAAGTTACACAATATTTTAATGAGATGGAGCGTAGTATAAAAATGAGTAATGAATCATACACTGACTTAATAAATGTTATTATGGTTCTTACGACACTACTTACAGTTGTTCTTGCTTTTCTTAATAAAAGTGACGCTCTATTAATTACGGGAGGGATATTTTTTATCCTTACACTTATTTATGGTATTGCAACTGGGAATATAAGAGCCATAGAATGCAAAGATGAACCCGGTGATGGTATTGGAATTAGCGCTGGAGATTATGTTGGCACTCGTCTTGTCCGTAGAAAAATGGGAGCAAGCGGAACCGATGACGATGACGATGATTACAATCCGTCATTTTATGAGTAATTTCTCTATCAATTCTCTTTCTGCTCCAGTGGGTATTGAATCTATCCCAGACAAATAGACATCGTCATTCTGAAGAATATCCGCTATTTTATCCAAAATGCTCTTAATAGTAATATAGACTGCTTTATAAGATCCCTCTAACAATGTATTTTCCTCACCTTCTAAAACGATTGAGCCATTAGCAAAAACAACGTAGTCGTATTTTTTACCGTTATAAACACCATTATCTATTACGATTTTATCTTTTTTTGTATCAGAAAGTATCTCGAAAACTATGCTATTTCCAATGAGTTGTAATTTTATCATATATCTTACACCTATATACAACCCTGCTTTTTACCAAGAACCACTCGAGCCAGCTCTTCCAGAAGAATTCTCTTGCACTCTTTTTGCTGGGTTAGGAGCACCATCGTACACTTGTCTGGCAGTACTTTTAGTAGCATTTTGGTTCATAAGCCCATAAATATCATGCACAAAATTTGTGAATTGGTTTACTCTCCATTCTGCAGATTTGTTCACTCTCATCAAGTCGCTATAGTAATTCTGCATAGCAATAGCTACTGTGTTTGCATCTATACTTTCTATTGCTCTACGCTGTGATTCAATATCTGCCCCTGCTCTTATACCTAAGTACTGTGAAATTGGTCCAGTACTACCAACATTTATCCCTGCTTCAAGCGATGCCCTTAAGCCAGCTTGCACACTTTGTGCAATTTTACCATAGCCACCCATCAGTCCTGCCACGTAGTCAACAAAAACTCTACCACCTCTAGTTGGTTTATTTCCCCTAAAATGATCGCCAGCATTTCTCATTATAGCTTCTGGGGTACCATCAATAATTGATTGTAGTACCTCATTACCAAAATTATACTGCACCCCAGAATAATGGTATACTTCTCCATGATGAACATTTGTATAGCTACCTACTTCTTTGTGTTCCAATGCTTTTGTTACATTCTCCCACCCTTTTTCGTTTTTAGCAAAATCGCTCCTAGTAAATGTTCCACCGGTTGACAATGTGAAACTAGCTATTTTCCCATCTCGAGTTCTTCTGGTATCAACAGCGATAGAGTCACCCCTTTTTATAGCATCACGAAGTTTACCCTCTGCATATGGATTTACTCCATGAATACTATCTGCAATAGCTTCTGCCGTAGCCTTGCCTTCTTTAGTTTTAGTATCTATTGCCAAGTGCTCAGATATTTGATCTGAAATTACCCCTTCAAAGCCACTTTTCATGTTAGCTACGATTATTCTACCCTGATCATCTCTTGTAATGAGGTAAGCACCAGCAGGGGCATTAGGCATGCCGAGTAATCTACTTGCCTCTTTACTACTAAGACTCATTTCTATATTTGGCCTTTGATGTGCTAAAAAGGCTTCCCAATCGCTTTCTATCCCTGCTTTTTTAGCTATGCCCAAAATTTCTAAAAACTTAGCAGCTTCATTCATACCTTCTGACTTACTGATAAACCTTCGGGCATTTTCAACAGAATTATTGTCTCTGCTACCATAAAGTGCTTCTGCAACATCTCTTAGGGCATTTATATCACCTTTCTTTGCTGCTGCAAGGGTTACAAAATCTCTTCTCATTGCATTCATATCTCCCTTATAAGCGTCTATTCCCCCCACGGTTGGCATTAATCCCGCTTGTGTTATTTTAGCGAATGCCTCTTCCAAATTTTTTGCAACTCCTGTTTCAACCATGGAATTTGCTAATTCTATTGCTCCAGCTACATTACCCGCTCCCATGGCTGAAACTTTTTTAGCAGCATCCTCTGGTCCGCCTAATCTTGAAGCTATATTCAAATTTTGCATATGTTTTGCAAGAGCCTCATACAAAGAAGACTCATAAATACCCTCAGAACCAAAGTATTGATAAGCATTTAATGCTGCTTTTATAGTATCAGCTCCTAGTGTAGTTGATGTCGCCCCTTGAGCTACAGACCCAGCGAAACTACTTGACATAAGAGATCTATTCCCAAGGGATTGATTTCCTACTGAAAGATTTGCTGTTCCGTGGTAATCTGCTCCCACTGAAGAGGCGATAGACTCTCCACCTCTTGAAGAAGCCAATGCACCTGCTGCCTGTGACATTGCATACTCTCCGCCCTTTAAAAGCCCCCATGCTATTGTAGGTATGCTCCAGGAGAAAGCACCAACATATCCCATAACGAGGTCTATCTGTGTTCTTAGGTTCTCGATATTAGTAAAGTTAGGCGGTAACACATATCCAGTTTGATCCATAAGGATTTTATGTATCTCTTTTTGCAATAAAGAATCTGCGAACGCATTAAGAACGCAGTATATTGGTACCCACAGCTGTAGCCAGAACATAACCTTCACAAGCGTAGTTAGTCCTTTTATACCTGCAAAGACAAAAAAGACTGGTAAAAATGCACTAAAGATTATCACTAAACCTTCGCAGATAGTTCTCATAACGACAACGATCTTTTCAAACAATCTCCCTGCTTGTATCCAACCCGCTCCAACCTTTTTTTCTGCTATTTCGTTACCGTAGTTATAGCTCTGTCCACTACTTGCCGCATATGAAAGGAATGCATATCGTATTGCATTCATTACAGCTATCTGCTTTATGAAATCCGTATAATTCATTCCACTATCCTGGACCAGGTACCTATTCAATATTTCCTCTGCTTTACTTCTATCACCAATGTTATTTTTCTTATTGAACTCGTCAAACCATGTCTGAAAGATAGAGTTCCATTTAGAGTTAATATCCGACGGTGTAAGTTGGCAATTACACCTATCGTTGTCAGATATACATACTGTCAGATGTAAACCGGGGTCATTATAAGGAGGCATATTATAAGCATTAAGAAGGTCTGTACTAGACTCAAGCAGTTGTAGCCCTTGTGCCTGCACGGAGTCAGAGCTGGGAATAAAAGCAAAGACAGGGAAGACACATCTTTCAAAGTAGTTTTGTATAGCAGCATTTATAGAGGTGTATCCTACTCCATTATACAAAGATGGTGCTCCTGGTGGTTCAATCTCCAGTAACTCTGTAAGATACTTACCACCCGCAATCATACCACTATTTGTAAATCTAACCGCATCAACATCGGTAACATATTCGTCCACTACTACTCCAAGTGTATGTCCTATAAACGATGTATAGTGAGCTATCATAGCGGGCAAAATAGGAACATCAGAGACAACCTCATTATTAGTAGGTTCACTAACGTCATTGACAAAAACATTAGCTGTCATAGTACCGTTTATAAAACCCAATTGCACAAAGGCCATGATAATGAGGAATCTGATAAAACTTGCTAAACTATCTGATGTATCTGGGAGTTTACCTTGAGGAAGAATGAACTGTATAAAGTAGATGAGAAATGCAGCTATCAGTGAAAAGGGTATAATATCTTTCATAAGGTCGGATTGTGCAAAAAACGCCAGTCCATTGAAGATCTTTGCTATAAAATCTCCAGTACCGTAAGCGTAATACTCGTATGTACTATCGAAGTCTCCGTAGCAGACACTATAAAACACTAAAACAAAAAACACAGGTAGTAAAAAGAAGAAGCCTTTACATTTTATTTTGCCCAATGAGTTAGACATTTACCTCTTTGCAGTTACAGTACTGTAAATTGGTAGATTTCCGTGTGCCTTAACGGAATCTATAAATAACTTAGTGATCTCTATTGCCTTAGCTCTTGCCTGAAACACAAGAGCAGTACTAGAGTATTCACTAATGATATTGCTTTTGACCTGTTCTATAGTATCAATAGCATCTTTGGCATTAACTACCTGTTGGCGACCAATGTAAGTTTCTGCTTCTCTTATAAGCCTCATACAGACTGAATAAGCCATATCTATAGTGAAAAGGTCAATTAATAATTCAACCACCGAATTAAGAACATCTGGTTGATCTTTTGTCGAGTCTATTAAAGCAAGTATAGGTATTGGTGAAGCATTTACAAAATTAACCAATTCACCATTACCAACACTTTTTAAATCTTTATTATTTATCCTTGCATCTATAAGCAAATTTACCTTATCTCTTACCAATGTTGAGAATCCTGGTAATCCATTGTCACTTGTTACATTTTTACAATACTCAACAGTCACGTCGTTATCACTAGTTGGGTTAAGACATTTAGCTTCTGGGTCACCATACCAGAACTGTTTGAACGTAAGAGTTGGTGCTCTGTACTCAAGACGGGTAGATGGTACACCGTCACCTGAGCTATCCATAAGTCTTACGTACGTGCCAACAAGTGACATAGCGTATATCTTTTCATCTCTACTTAAGCTCGAAAATTTTAGCCCATCCCATGTTGCTACACCTGGAAGAGTTGATGTTGTAACTGAAGAAGTCCCAGAAGCCCCCCTTGGTGCTGTATCAGTCGTAGAGTTTCCCCAATATTTTTCCTTTTCACTTATTAGATAGGATGCTGTCTCATTACTGCTTAAACATGTTTGTCTCGCAGCAACAGGGTCAGAACCCTCATTAACCTTACTCTCTATACAAGAGTTTATAGAGCTTTCTGCTACTGTTCCAGGAAGCCATGACACTAGTGCCTTAGCTGCATTACAGGAGTCAACACTCAGTTTTAAAAATCTCTGTATCTTTGCCAAATATTCCTGTATAGTACTTTCGCACGATGGGCAAATAGCCTTAAGGGCGAGGCTGAATGCGTAACCTATTGCATTTTTACCAATAGATTTTAGCATATCTAAGAGCTGTTGAGTATTAATAAAGCTGATCCCACCGAAGTACATATCTAAGCCGCCACAACCTGCTTTAAACCTTGGTGGTGTAATTGAATATATATTGTAAGATTCAGTTTTAGTTCTTGCAGAAAGACTTCCTGGAGTTAGGTATCCCATAGTCTGGGCATTATACACCCCCGCATCTGCAGAATTAGCTGAAAATCCCCATTTTCTAAACATATCATTAATATCTTCTTGAAGTCCTGCATAAGAATACGTATAGGTAGAGGCAATGATTGTGGCACATAAAAGCAAGCACACAAACTTTTTAAACATAGTACCTCCTATCAAATAATCTCTCTATATATATTACCGCTTAGTTAAAGGGGGTAGGTTATTTATCTGAGTTTTTCTGGGTGTTTTTCTTGACAATGCTATCGATCTCTGAGAAAAGCTCTTTTATCCTCTCTTTATCCTTTTCGTCCTTCACAAAGTTATCGATCAATCTTTGATAATCTTTGCATATTTCTATTATATTTTCCTTAAGTTGTTTATTTTCGTAGCTCTTGTAGACATACCAAACACCTATGAGAAAGAACAAAGCCACTATAATTGACAAAAATAGGTGGGTTGCCCCTTTTCTATTCAACAGAGCCATTCTTCTGTGCTTCTTCATACTTTTCATACCATATAATCGCATCTTCAATTTCTCTCAAAGAGAACAATCCATATGACAGCCTCTCGAATCTGTCTTCAAGAGGATAAGCTGCATACAGAGCGGGATACATAGTAATCCCTAACTTTTCAGATATACCGTTATCCATGACTGTATCAGGAAACTCTGGCAGTACCCCACCGTCTACTGATATTGGTTTGATAATTACGTTTGGGTGTGCCTTTTTGAAACTCAGTAATACTTCTGCTTGTTTTTGACAATATGGGCATGATGAAGTATAAAAGAAAAAGATACCTGCTTTTTTGGCAAAGTTATCTATAATGTTTTTTCTTTCATTATCTTTAACCTTAAAGTAAACGTCCTTCAAGCTGTCTGTCATAGGGGTATCACTTGCGAACTGAGGATATAACTGTAGTGTCTTCTGCCACGCTACTGTAAACAATTCTGCTCTTTTCATCATCTCTGTGTTCCACTCCAGATAAGCCCTGATGTTCTCAACAGTCGGTTGCTCTAACGCCCTGCTTAACAGTATATCTCCTATCTTTCTCATCTTCTCAATGTAAGTATCACTCTCTGATTCTTTGCTACTTGATGACTCTATTTCCTTCTTCTTTTCTTCTTCCTTTTTAGGTTCAGGTGGTAGCTCCAATTCCTTCTTTTCGTTATAAAAGAACCAGCCCTCATCTCTTCTCTCCCACCATCTCTGCTGTCCGTAGGAGATACTTACTACGAGAAAGACCAGAACTGTTGATAAGAGTAAGATCTTACGTACCATTGACCTTTTTATCGATCTCATCTGTTATATCCTTAACGTTGTCATTTACGACAGAATCTTTCATAAGGACCAAGTTAGTATCTGAATACTTACTTATTTCTTGTTTAAGTTTTTCTAAAAACTCTTGAGTATCTTTGGAGATATTCATCTTAGTAAGGTCATTCATCTCCTGATTCTGATACTTTGCAATTATGCTATTTTTCTTATTATTTAGAATCTTTTGCAAGTCTATCACAACGACTCTATTGTTACTTCTTGAGAAGATCCACCCGCTTACCATACCCGAAAGTATCGAAATCACTAGGCAAACTATTATCAGAAGTGCTGAAGGACTGCTCTTGACAGATTGTTTAGGTAAGGTTTTCTCTACTACCCCTCCTGCCTGTTGGCAGACGGGTTGCTTTTCCTCTTTAGTGGTAGCAGTATCTTCAGCGGTAATGACACCTTCTATCTTACTCATTTGTTTACCTCCCTGAATAGTTCTTCGTCTATCTCTACACCCTTTTTCTTTAATTCTTCCAATTCTTTTTTAATCTGTTCTTTTGCTTCTTTAGTCAAAGTTCCATAGTCGACGCCCTTCTGATTAGTGAGATTCTTATTAGGCGTAGGGGTGCTTGCACCGACAGGCTTCTTTTCACTTATTGGCAGACCTTCTACACTAATTGTGCAAGATCTGTACTCTTTGTATTCTTCTGGGCTAATATTTCTTGCTATAGAGCTTGATACCTTAAACTCAATATTATCTTTTACGTACTTTCTTATCTCATCTCTTACCTTAACTGCCCTTTCCATCGAAAGTCTCCTATTTAGCCCATCAGTCCCCTCTGGAGATGCTGAACCGTGTAAATGTACTACTATCTTACTGCCTGTACGGATGTTATCAAACACATTTCTTATCTTGTTCTTTTCAATATCGTTTATTACGCTACTACCTTGAGCGAAGTATATCTTGATGTTTTTACTCTCAAAAGAAGTTTTTTTCTTATTCATCTCTTCGACGATACTGTTTATCTTCGTCTCAATTTGTCTATTATTCATTTTGATTTCCTGTATCTCATTTTTGATCTCTTTTAACATATCAAAAGATTTTGTCATAGTATCGTTAGTCTTTTTTTCTATCTCCTTCATACTAAGATTCACCAGTCCAATCTGTTCTTTTAGCTCCTTTTTATTATCTTCGTTCTTCTTCTCCAGCTCGGAAAGTCTTTTCATGACAGTGTTGTGCGACTCTTCCACGATTCCCGCAAGTGCCTTCATCTGACTTGAAGACGCCCCACCAAAGATAGTACCCCCTGGAAAGCTAATGGTTTCTTGTTTATCTGTCTTTTTCTCTAAATCCGCTCTGGCTATAGTCTGCTCATAACTTTTGATATACATGTCCTTCTGCTGGAAGTTAGCGTCCTTGAGATAAATCTGTTTTGTACTACCACCACAAGAGACAAAAACTGTTAAAGAAAAAAGCAAAGATAAAACTTTAATAATCTTTATCAAAATCCATCTCCTTTCTTTTAATATTGCTAATCTTTTGGGTTAACATTATCTTGTTGCAAATTATTCCAGTCCCTATTTCTATAGTCGTTTAACTGTTGTTCAAGATTATTACTAGTATTACCTACATTTCCGACTGCCGCATTTTCCATGTTATTACTAAACGACTGTGGGTCTGTTATATGCTGTTCCTTTGCGTAACATTTCATAACATAATTTATATACTGGGTAAGGTCGATCTTACTAAAGTCTAACATCTGGAATTCCTGTGGTGTAAACCCTCTACAGTTTTTAAATCTTATACCCTTAGGGGTGAGTTGTTTTTCTCCGTACTGGTGGACCAGCTTAGCAAGCAAGGAATTATAGCAGCAGTATCTACAACCCTTCTTTATGCATATTCCTGCTACCTTCTTTGTACATTTTTTCCCTTTGTATATACATCTTTTTGTCCCAAGCATCATACTTGTTTTTGCATCATTTTGCGAACAGCTCCATATTATGTTGTATAGCGCATTAGCGATAGAGTATACAAGCATAGCAATAGATATAGCAGTCATTATTGTTCCCAATGTTGCAAGTGTTTGGTTTGCAACCGTAACCGTATAGCCGCACCCATTAAAAGCCACATCCACTACTTTTGTACCATCTGCCAATACTGTTCCAACAGTATATCCTGCAGAGCTAGACACCTCGAACGTAGCAGCACCACCAAATAAATTTCCAAGGGCTACTGCTGTTTTGCCCACCGTACCGGTAAATCCAACGCTGAAAAGGTTATATGCTTTATACGCACCATAGGCGAGGGTAATATAGTCCATAACTGTTACACTACCTTGAAGTTCCTCACAGCAGTTTCTCGGCCAGCAGAGGCAAGACATCCTCTTACCAGGGAAGATTTTCAGATTATTTACGTCTCTAGTATCTGTATCCATTCTTAGTTGTTTTAATATCTCATTTGCAGTTACAAAAGCGGTGAAGTCTTTATTAGCCTCGTAAGATGCGTCTGCACATTCAGTTCCCATACATCTTAACCCTTGTATCAGGTTATTTCCACAAACATACGAGATATCGTAACCAACTATATCATTTGACGAGCCACTACCACCACATATATAGTGGTATCTATATGTTTTGCAGCCGTACGTTGCGTTCTGGTCTTGTACGATACACTCGTGTTCTTTATAGATACAGCCTTGATCGACAAGGCTTTTACACTCTGGAGGTGTTTCACTGTATTCACTACATGTAAAGGTCACGTTTGCATACCAATCGTTAAGATTAGGTTTTACGTACGAACCACCGTAGACCGTTCTACCTAAAACTGTACCCGCAAAGCCATACTGATAGCTATATTCAGGGTAGCTGTGCAAGTCTCTTTGTCCTGAACCATCATTGAATTTAATAGGAATTATACTTGCTTGTTCTTCCTGTATCTCCTCATCATCTTCGTCCGTCTCCTCGTCATCTGGCAGTTCCACAACGGACTGTCCACTGTTAGGGCATATATTGTACTGATGGACGCTTCCGTTAACGTCTACACAGACGTTATTTGTGGAACCAGTAGCCTCGAAGTTATCTATTATAACTACGCAGTTACTACCGTTTGGGCTACATATTTCGTATCTCTTAACCTCACAATTTTGGCTCCAGTTCGTAAGGTCCTGTTCGCTACAGTTAGAGTTTCTGCTGAGTAAGACCCTTTCTACGTTAGAGTTATCGAGTTTCCTGTATATCTTATAAATGTCGTATCCACAGTTATTAAAATTCTCGTAAGTATTCCCTACATACTCACTATCACTTGGCGGTGATGAGACTGTTACCATATTTGATGGGAACCCTGAGCACAAAGCCCCTGGTATATCTTCGCACCTTGCAGGGCAGGAACCAGATGGCCACCCATGTCTTATGTTACTATACCAGTTTCTATAATAGTTATTTGAAGAGTCTTGATACCATGCATATACATCATACGAACAAAGTCCTGGTGAGTAAACAAAGTTAGCATATTCAAAGCCCAGAAATGTACTTCCCGCTGGTGGCTGCACAGTCTGATAATTCTGTGGTCCACTACAGAAAGCCCCAGTAAATTGACTACAACTTGATGGACATGGAGAAGAATAGCTCGCACTGGTTAGAGGGTTTTTATAGTATGTATAAGTACTATAGTCGTAATACCATGTGCTCAGATCATAAGAGCATACCCCAACACCTTCTGAGAAGTTATCTGAACCAATTCCTAAAAAAGTACTCCCCGCTGGTGCTGGTGAAGTAGAATGCGATGGATTACTACAATAAGGAGACGGGGAAGACCCACTAAACTGATTACAAGAGATTGGACAAGCGCTTTGTACGTGGCTATCAAAGACCTTATACCAGCTATAGTTGTTAGTGCATGTCATATATATCTGATTAGGGACCTCCTCGACATTTTCGCACTTTATCTGGAGAACTTCATTTACCACAGATGCGCTATTAGTTACATTACAAGGATGTTCATCCCCCTGGCTGATAGCGTTTGAAAAATCCACGTCACACGTTTGTTCAGTACCACCAGAGCTATAAATAGGTGTAACGTTCTTAGTGCAGTCTGAGTAACTGCCCATAAAGACATCGTAAGACTGGCTCATCATTACGCAATTTCCATCTGAATCGTACTGTAAACACCTATTACCAAACGTCGTATCATTAACAGACAATATACAGTTTCCATCTTTATCATATTGAAGGCAAGTATCATCTCCATTAGATGCAAAGTTTGTCATGAAGTCTGAATACTCCTGTGAAGTCTGTCCTTGAGTCTGCATATTCCCTAAGTCCTGCGTATTCTGTGTATAGTGATCGCTGAGTGAATCAAGATTCCCCACAGCTGAGTCATAATATGGGACCATATCTCCTATAGTGTTTGCGCTGTCATTCATGTACTTTATACAGTTTCCATTGCTATCCTTTTCAAGACAGATACCGGAAAGGGTATCTTTTACATTGTCTGGACTGAAACTGTTGAGTAGATCATGCCCTGTTGATTTACCATCGCTCACCTCATCTGCGTATGCATATCTATAAAAGTGCAACTTATCAAGCGTCAGGACTTCCATTTTAGGAAGAATACATACTTCTGATAAGAAGGCAACAATCAAGAAATAAACTACCAGAGAAAATCTCTTTAGAGTATAATCAGGCAGCATATCTTCTTCTTCCAGATAAGGTAGATGTAGTATTCCTTAGAGGGTATATTTCTCCACTCTCCCCATAAGAAAGTGCTCTTTCCCAATTCATGACAGCACTTACCGCTTGTTTCAGGAACGGGAAACAGCGTTTGAAACCTATATTGAGACTTTTTCAAGATAGGCATGTAAACGCTTTCACCACACATTGCGTCTTTAGTAGATGTATTGCTCTCAAGGTGAAGCCTTCCCATCTTAAAGAGAGCTCTTGCAAGTAGCTGGCTAGTCACACTGGGTGGAGAACCTATCTCTTTGGTATTCCCGGTAAGTGGATACATAAGCCCCCATGAACCTGCGCACCAAAATAACGGATTAAGTGGATACCCAAAACTGGCAGATACTGCGTCAATAGAACAGGCAGCTATTGACACTGGATTTGCGAACAAGAAAACCTCTGGATTTATGATAGCTGAAAGTGTATCCTTTGGGTGTGTAGGGTCCAGCTCACTAATGTAAAGAAGGTCAAACTGTCTAACGCTTTCAGTACAGTGTTTAGCGACTCCGAGGGCTCCGAGAATCTCGAGCAATGGGAAAAGATATACATGAGTATTATAAGTAGACATTCTTTCTTCATCGTTAACCATTCCTACTGTACCCGCTGTTGAACCAAAGTTAAGAGGGCCAAAATCCAGCTGAGCACCAAAGAGAAAAGGAAAGCAGTTGGGCTTCATAATCATCTCTCCTACTTTCAAGGGTGCCCAGAAACTAATAGTAAGTCCTATTTCTGGTAAAGGATTAGCAGGGCATGTACAAACAATATCGGAGGGGTTGGAATCATCTTTGGAAAAAGCTTTATTACCAAGGTTACCCTGCTGCAAATTTGAAAAAAAGTTACTAATCCCCTTTTTTATATCAGAAGAATCTACATCTGACGGGTCTTTCATATCACCGTAATTAAATATAGTGATATCACCTAATTTCAACGGAAAGAAACACTTATAACAGATGTCTGTTATGAGATTCGTTGGAAAACTATCAGGGCATTTATCGTTTTTAATGTTTTTAACACCACCACTGCCATTAGCGTAGCTAACGCTGTAGAACGCAAAGACAGCGATAATAAAAACAGTCAAACTATATAACCTTTTCTTCAACACAAACACTCCTTCCTTCTTGTATTATTACCGAAGGAACTTTTTCAATCTTTAGTCTTTTGATAATCAAATCGTTTACAAAGTAGACGATCTTGTTATACTTATCTGCTATCTTCTTAGCGTTTCCTTCCGTAATCATTATGAGGTCGTAATCTCCTTTCATAGCGTACTCAAGTTGTTTATCGTCATTACCGTTTATCACTATGTATTTTCCTATATTGACAAAATCCAAAGGATTAACCACAGTGCCTGCTTCGAAGAGCAGATTACCTTTTATGTCGTAAATATTCTTAGATAGCTCTATAGACGGGTCGAAACACCTTTTTCTTTCTTCTTTAGCGTTAGGGAACATACCTGTATATTTGTCGAGGGTATAGAGCTTTTCAAGATTTATATTCTTTCCTTGTTCTTCATATCTCTTTAGAACCTCAGCGAGTTTACTCCTAAAGTAATTTACGACGGATTCCTCTTTTACAGGGTAGAGCATACCCCAGATACCTTTATTGTTATCTCCTTTTTCGTTTATTTTGTCCATAAGAAAACTGATATTCCTGTCACCTTTTACACTCTTTATAACCTTACCATCGTCGTAAATCATTACGGGTACATCTATAATCTTATACTCTTCGAAGAGGTCAGGGTTGACCTCTATCGGCAGGTCTGTTTTTATATCCATCTCTTTTATTATCTTCCAGACGTATTTAATTGACTCCACCATGTCGTTATCCTTAAACCCCTTGACAACGAGGACCACCTTCTTATCCTCTTTATTTATCTCTACTGCTGATTTGATAGCATCCTTTATCGAACCTTCTGGCATAGCGTAAGAGAAGAAGTAGAGGTATTTCCCCTTGAAGATTTCACTATCTTTTTTACAAGACCTTTCATCGCCTTCGCTACTAAAGGGGGCGGGTTTAGTTATTTTGCTTACTGTATCGTCTTTCTTTAGCTCATCGAGCATCTTATTCATATTCTCATGAGACACATTGGATAACTCTTCTGCATCTTTAATTAGAGACTCATCTATATTTCTCTGGATAATGTCAGATATATCGTCATCAAACTGAGATGCAAAAGACAGTGGCGTAAAGAGACTAAAAGAGAGGACGAGCAGAACCAATAACCCACGAGACATCTGCCAACCCCCAATATCTTGAGTCATACGAACGTTCATGAGGTGAATAAGCAAAGAACTTACCCTTAGGGATTACCTGTTCTTCTATAAGAGGCAGTCTCCTTTGCATTGTATCTGTTTTATACGCCTCAAGGGTAAGTGTTTTCCCGTCGTTTCTTATAAGTTTTACTATAGCCCATACCTGGACCTCTCTGGGCATTCCCCCCTTGTATATCGTCTTTTTGTAATTAACTCTTTCTACCCTTACGACATCTCCTTCTACTCCTGCTACCAGTTTTGTCCATCTGGTCCCATTGATGTAATAAGGGATGTTATTTCCTTTAAACGCTACATATTTGTCACGATATACAGTCTTGTCTTTTTTATAGACAAGCCATAGCTTATAGGGGAAACACTCTTGTCCTGGAGTAGTAAAGCTCAGCGTGTATCTTGAAGATACGAGTTCCAATAGAATACATACTTTAAGCGCTATTATAAACACTATCAATAATTTCTTTTTACTAAGTTTTCTACCCATTTTTCCTAACGATGAAAATATTAGTAGCCTCCCCAGGCACTAATTCTGCCTTATCTATAGAGACCCCGATAACTTTTTCCTCGTAAAAATCGTTTGGTGTAATCTTAAGTGTGCTACCTGTTTTATTAGTAAGAGAATAAACTTCTCCTTTCCATTCGCTACCAACATACATACCTATCAAGATAAGCTCAATCCCTTTCCAAATCTCTACCTGCTTCCCTATTTTTACGTATTTGTACCCTGATGGTTCTACTCCTTTGTACATTGACTTTATAAGATCCTTAATCTCTGAAACGTAATCTTTCTTGACTATCTCTGGTTTTTCCTCTTCATCACTCTTTTCGTCTTTCTTGGCTTCTTCGTAATGTATGTCTGTAGCACGAAGTACTATCAATGCGGAAGGTATTTCTTTAGGCACTAATACGAGAGAATATGATTCTCCCGTATCTGCGGTAATAAAGATACCTTCTGGCTTAGCTTCTTCCGCATCTATGTATCCTATGTAGATATTCCCACCTATTACAGTAGCCTCTATGTTCTTGCTGTTGGTGAGCACTGAAGGAGAAGGCAGGTTAGTTTTAATCATATTAAGATCTTTTCTGGAGACTTCTATCACTACCTGTTTGCCATCCTCAATATCTACTATGTTAGATGCATATACAATGCTGTTAAACATTAAAAGTGCAATGACAAATAAAAATACTCTTTTCATAAACACTATCTCCTTTTATTAGTATCAGTTTTATCGGAAATTATTTTGTTTTTAATGTCTTCAACACTTATAGATTCGTCCTTCTTCTTTCTCTCGAGGTAATCGGCGTAAAACTCATCTATCATGACCTTATAGTTGTTGTGCGAAAACCTGATTATATAAGCCATCTTCTCGTTAGACACCTTTGTCTGCCCTATAAACCTGACTACCGTACCGTTAACTGTTACTTTATTACTATCTTCTTCCACTTTTACCTCGCTTGGATAGAAGGACTGCTGTATGTTATTCTTCTTTATATATAAGGCCTGGCCAACGATTTCACTTTCAAAATCAGGGTATCTTTCTGGACTTATGTACTCTTTGAGTATCTTTGCTGAGTACTCTGCATTTGAAGGTGAGATATTTCCTGCAAGTGTAGCAAAGAAGATAGCCATTTGTTCCATATATTCGGGTGAGATTTTATCTTTTTCTACCCAGACTTCTTTTTCAAGTTTAGGTGGAACTAATATAATTCTCTCTTTCTTTTTCAGGAAATTTGCATTCAGGATAAAACCTATAGCCAAAAGCAACAACATCACTTTAAGGAAGAAGTTTTCTGCTAAGGCTGTCTTCCAATCTCTAATCCATTTTTCGTATTTCATATATTAAGGGCCTCCTACTCAATAAATCTCCTTTTATAACTTGGGGGGCATCCTTTCAGTGTGAGAAAACCATGCCAATACAAGACATGGAGGAAAAACCCCTCTGACTTAGTCTGTTTGACTTTTTTCAGTATCTTCGAGACAAAGTATCCGAGAATCAACATAATTGTCAGTATTCTTGCTAATATACCAACACAAACAAACAAAGATATGACTATCACCTCGTCAATTTCCCAAAATAGAAAGCTAGGTGGATCATCTATATATCTTGGTATTTTCGTCATCAGATTATGTATTACTTTCTGATATAAGAGGGTGAGTTTATTCTTTTAACTCTTTCTTATTCCCATTCTCTTCTTAGTATTTCAATACTCCTTGTTCTGTGAACTCCTACAAAGTGTGAAAAAAGGAGAATCAGGGCGGTACCTATATGCAAAAGGGCAGCAAAGTGGTAAGCCTTCAAGATTATGCTCCTAAATTCCAGCAAGAAGTGGTACACACCCTCTGTATTTAGTGAAGCGCTGAACAGGTCAAATATATCATTAGTGGTGTTTGCAATAGCGTAAGCTACTCCGGGTGTAAACACTCTGCTATATATAAAATATCCTAACGCAACAAAGAATATAGACGCTGATATTTTAGCTGCTGCATATGAAAACAAAAGATTATTAATCAATGATTTAGTTATCCGCCCCCTATAAGTCTTCATAGAGATAAAAGCTATGAGCATAGCCATAGCTATTGCGGGAGCGGAGGCAAAGGCATAAACGAAAGCCTGGTCCAGAAACGAAGGTGAAGTACTACCAAATACAGGTATAATGTTTTCGATAGCAGCCATACTAAACGGGGTGAGTAAAAATGTAACCATAGTAGTAATAGCCCCGTTTTTAAATCCAACGTCCATAAAAGAAAATCTTGGAAGTAGAGGGACGACTCCATCTGGAAGTCCTGTTCTGAGCTCAGCTGCGGAAAACTGTTCAATCTCTGAAAGTGCGTGAAAAAGACTGGTTGCTTTTACGTCAACCATTGGTGACGTTATTACAGTATCACTGCCACCAGAAGTAGTCTTTTCGTCTTTAGACAAACAAAATCACCCCCTAATATATATCTGGAAGTAAGTAGACACCTACATAAGCAAAGAAAAATGCTATAACGAAAAAGAAAATAACAATAAGAGGAGAAAATCTTCTCCTGGACAATCCGTAAACAGCAGTTACTAATGAAGTCCATGCTATAACCCTGGGTATAAAGCCTGAATAAACGACCTTATTCCAGAAGGAGAAAGGCTGTTCTATAAGGATATAGAGAGTAAGAGTCAGCACTAAAAGTGAAATAACTACAATTATAAATATAACTAATTTAGCTCGCTTGAACATGGCTCAGTTAAGTTAGGATACGTAACCTCAATTGGAGAGGATGGGACAAAGGGGACAATCCCTTTATAAATCTTCCCCTCTGACCTGAGGTAAAAGTATCTCTGTTTTAGTTTTAATACCCGTTCCATTAATATCAACCTTTCAGTTTCTTCTTTCATAGAGATTGCGACTCTGGCTCCACCTATACTGATAACGTTTTTGTATATAGTCTTTAGTGGTGAGTTATCTTCTATATATTTTGCAGTATCATTATGGTTCACTCTCATAAATATCCACGTATTTATGTTATCCATAATGGAGGCTGTACTAGCCTCACTAAGTATCTCAGATATCTGTGCCATACTTTGTGTAAAAAAGTTGATGTATACTCCCGCACCACCCGCTTTCGAGAAGAAATCCTCTATACCCCAATACAAAACATTGTGTCCTTCATCGAGGTAAAGAGCAAGAGGTGGTTCGAGTTTTCTACCAGATGCAAAAAACCTTCCTGCCATAGACTGAATCATAGAAACTATTACCTTCCCGATTATATGAGCGGTACGCCTTGCGAGCATACTGCCCGTATTACAGATCATTATTACTCCTCTTCCTTCCTCAAGTCTTTTTATAAACTCGTTATTTTCTGCCTTTCCTATAATCTTCCCTGTAGTAGAGGATGTAAGAAGAGTGAGCACTGTCCTTAGTGAGGAAGAAACCTTTGCAAAGAAATCTTGAGGAGAGTTGAGTACCTGATTGATATTAAATATTGACTCATTTGCAAGTTCCTGGACGTTGCGGTCTGGGTGGTTTCGTAGGTATTGGAGAGATTCTGAAAAAGCCTTAAGAGAATGGTAGTCTATCCTCTCCTTTACCTGCATAAAATTCAGGTTTGGTTTTTGTCCTTTTGCAAGTGAAAGAGCGACAAGCCCTGCAACAACAGCGGTAGTGATTTCTGAAGCAACGTTAATGAAGTATTCTTCTTTAGCTCTGATTCCTGATATAACGTGGTCCACAATCTCGTCAAGGAGATAGTAGTGACTTAGTGGGTCTATTTTCAGAGAATATTCTGCGTTGATAGGGCTGACGTAAAGGATGTCAGTTAGTCTACCCGCAAGTATAGCTGCGTGCACAACACAGGATATAGCGCTTGTATCTCCTTTTGGGTCTACAAATACAACGTTTTTACCAGAGAGTATATCTTGTTTAATCATATACGAAAGCAGTCTTGTTTTCCCTGCTCTCGTAGTACCAAAACAACCAAGATGTCCAGTACGCACAGCTTCAGGAAGATAGTATTCTTTAATACGCCAGTTCTCATCTTCCAGGTCTACAACAGTTCCAAGATGTAGGCCTTTAGACTTTCTTACACGCCCAGTAGCGTTATACTCCATCAACAAATCTAAGGAACTCATATATTACTATTACAGTCTTTTGCTAATGGCAGGCCAAAAAAGTATTATTTATTAAAGCGGTGAAAAGTTTTATAAAATTATATATAATATCTGTAAAAACAAAGGGATTAAAAAGATTATGAATAAAAAACTTTATTTTAATGCAAAAAATGTAGAGATATATAACGATGATTTTTTAACTACAAATTGTGTTGAAGAAGATAGCATAGATCTTATCGTAACATCTCCACCATACAATGTTGACATCAGGTACAATTCTTTTGATGATAAAATTTCCTATGATATATATCTTGAATTCACTTATAAATGGATGCAGAAAGCATACAAACTTCTAAAAGATGATGGACGTTTTTGTTTAAATATCCCTCTTGATAAAAATAAAGGTGGTCAGCAAAGTGTCTATGCTGATATTATTACCATTGCAAAAAAAATAGGTTTTAAGTATCATTCTACAATCGTATGGAATGAACAGAATATTTCAAGACGAACTGCATGGGGGTCATGGTTATCAGCCACTGCTCCTTATGTGATTGCACCTGTCGAAATGATTGCTGTTCTATATAAAAAAAGATGGAAAAAAGTCAGTGGTAGCAAAAGATCGGATATAACAAAAAAAGAATTTATTGAATGGACTAATGGCGTTTGGACTTTTACAGGTGAAAGTAAAACAAAAATTGGTCATCCAGCTCCGTTTCCAGTTGAACTTCCTAAAAGATGCATTAAACTGTTTACTTTTGTTGGGGACTCTGTTTTAGACCCGTTTGTAGGAAGCGGGTCAACTTTAATTGCGTGCATCTTAACAGATAGAAAGGGGATCGGAGTTGAGATTGACAAAAATTATTGCGAAATTGCAAAAAATAGACTTATAAAAGAATTACAACCTAACCAGTTTAGGTTAGAAAAGTTAGAAATTGTCGAGGGAGTAAGATAAATGGCTGAAATAAAAAAGACCATTTCTGACTTGATAATGGAGTATTTCCAGATGCATCAGGGGAAAGAATTAGAACACGGACCAGTTGTTGATTGGGTTGAAGAACAGTATAAAAAGCTATACGGCAAGAAACCAAGGGATACCTGGCGTGGAATTCGAAGATTACATCAGGAAGGTATCTTGATAAAAGTTAGGAAGGGTATTTATAAGTATGATCCTGACTTAATTCAAAATAGAAAATTATATGAGTTCCCACCAGATATAAAAGAAGCAATTTTTAAAAGAGATAACTATAAATGTGTGGTATGTGGAAGAGGTAGAGATGATGGCGTTGAAATACATGCAGACCATAAAATCCCACTTGATAAAGGTGGAACTAATACAATAGATAATGGACAAACATTATGCTCCGAACACAATTTCCTTAAAAAGAATTACTCGCAAACAGAATTTGGAAAAAGATTTCTTATAAAGCTATATAATGAATCTATTAAGAAAAACGACGAAAAGATGGTTAAATTCTGCAAAGAAATTTTTGATATTTATGATAAATATGAGATTAATAGCCATATAAGGAGACCAAATCACAATAATTACACAGGAAACTTACAATAGAATAGTAACGGATGAACTGGTAGAATTTCGCCCATACTGGCGGAACATGCCAAGGGATTATGTGGAAAAAGATAAGAATGCGGTTATTGAGGAAGAACTAACCCATAATATCATTGGAGGCTACACAAAAACCGTATTCACCAGAAATATATTTGAGTCCAAACAGGAGAAGTGGTTAGCAGACATCCTTGACCGTGATGAGGAGATTGTGCGATGGGTGCGCCCCCCGACCGGTCAGATACCCATTGCTTATAAAGGAGGCAACTACAATCCAGATTTTATAGTGGAGACGACAGGCAATAAATTCTTTGTGATAGAGGTCAAGGCAAAGAATGAGCTCACGGATAAGGACGTTCAAGCCAAGGCAAGAGCTGGAGTGGCATGGTGCGAGGCCATGAGCAAAACAACAAAAAAAGTGTGGGAGTATAAACTCATCCCGCATGATGCGATTTAACCGATGACAAGTTTCAATGGTGTTATTTCAAATGCAGTTAAAGTGGTATAACAGCGCTAATAATCTCAAGCAGGCCTTGTTTTCTCCCCTCAATTTCCGGGGTGATCAACTTTTCGGAAACTATTGGAGTAAGAACATACTTTATGCTTTTTACCATTCCAACTTTTGTTTTTATTTCAAACTTTCTTGAATATCCCTGACCTAATACATCAGGGATACAGTTTTCTTTTCTTAGTGCAGAGACTACCAAACGAAAGACTGTTTCTTTTTCAGATTCATAAACAAATGCAAGGTCCAGAACCTTTGCATCTCTGCACATCTTCTTAGCTATACTAAATATCAGTTCTGGTCTACAGTAAACCACCCCATTGTAAGAAAACGCTTCCCACTTATTCATCTGGGTAACGTTTATGTAGTTCTTAAGCTCTTCCAAAAACGTATCCACATTAAACCATGACTCGAAGGGTTTGATTTCGTACTGGGAAGTAAATTTCAGAAGTTCCATTTCACGAGCCTGTCTATCTGCTCGTTTAAGTAATATAGTCCACTGGTCCTTGCTAGCTATATGATGTTCTTTTACAGACTGTATCACTTGCTTAGCCCAGAAAACATCATGTCCCGCAAATATCTCAGCGAGCTTTCCTGCACTAACGAGTGGGTGGTCGTATGCATTGTATACACCAGAAACTCTATACTCAGGGATTTTCCCTATGTCATGTGCAAGTGAGGTAACTATAGCTTTTGGGATAAGATTGTTATAATCTCTGTATGTTTCCTTGACTATGTCAATCATAAATGCGCATACGTGGTATGAATGTTCTCTCAAAGAGACCTGAGCAAGATTATCTCTAACTGACACCAGTTCCACAGACTCAGAATCACGATTGTCTATAACTACAGAAGGATTCTGTCCATATTTTTCAAGCTGGAGGATCAACTCTTGAATTACAGGGCCAACGCCCTGGTTACTTATCTCATTTTTATATGGTTGGATATATGTAGTCCAAAAGTCTTTTACTGGAGACACCAAAGAAAAGTCCAATGCATTCTCCTGCTTTTTAGAACCATTGTTGTTTTCTCCAGTACCTTGTGCTTCTTGTTGATTATCTTCTTTTTTATTATCAAGGTCAAAGAGCATATCTATATTTTCACTACTTATGGGAACGTCCTGGACAGATTGATTATATGGCATCCATATCTTAGAAAGCTCTTCTAATGATATGGTCGTATTTGGAATTTCTTTGTAAGGTTTGGCTTTTATTAGAGTAATCACAAACCAAAAAACTGCAAGTAACAAACTAATTAGTAGTATGGTCGTCACTAATCTTTTTCCCTCTTTCTTCTAATACCCTGAGGAGCTTACTGATAACTACGTCTTTGTGTTTATCAGAGAGCTCGAACATATTGTTTTTTCCCTGATAAACACGGCCGTTTTTCTCATACGTTGTAAATCTATATAAAACGTCTTCTGTTGGTATATTGAGTAGCTGTGAAACATTCTTTAACAAGTCATAGAGAATCATTTCTTTGCGAGAAAAGAACTTACAAACTACGTTTTCATCTACTATTGATGCTATATTTACTATCGTCCACTTTTGTCTTTCAGCATGAATTACAAAAGACAGGCCCTTCCGTATGTTGATTGACTGGATCTTTCCATTGAAATATATCTTCTTTGTCTTACCGTTTTCATTGTATTCAATAGTATATCTTTGCCTGACTCCTTTTATATCTTTTAAGATTTCTACATAATACTGTTCGGTATGGTCAGAACTAAGTCTTACAGACATGCAATGCTTTGCCACAGATAACCCTGTTATTTTCACCTGGAGTATCACGTTATAGTATTACCAAACTTGGTTTGAAAGATACACATTATATTATGTAATATGTAATATTATGTTATGAGAGATAGAATTGAGAAAATAAAAAGTGGCTTAAAACAGTTATTTTCTCTTTTCTTTTTTGTTGAAAATTACACAAAATAGTGTATTATGAATAGGCAGATAGTAGTATCAAAAAAGGCTATAGCAATAGCAAGCTCAAGGCAGTTGCCTGAGTACCTGACGAAAGATCAGGTACAGAAGCTATTTGAAACAAAAACAATAGCTAAGAAAGAAAGAAACAAGCTACTGCTTTCTGTGATGTGGCAGACAGGAGCAAGAATATCTGAAGTTCTATCAATCAAAGTTAAGGATATAGACTTTTATGGAAAGACTATAAAACTAACCAATCTAAAAAGAAAAAACCAGACATGGAAGATAATTCCAATAAAAGATAGTTTAGTAGGTCAGCTCGGTGTATATGTAGCAAGCAACAAACTATCCCCCGAAGACAAATTATTCCCCATAACAAGATATAGAGCAGACCAGATTATCAGGCAAGCAGCAAAAGAAGCGGGTCTACCACCTAAATTAAGACACTGCCACATACTAAGACACTCTTTTGCGGTACACTGTTTGCGTAGTGGTGTACCAATAACCACAGTACAGAGATGGCTTGGGCACAGTAGCATACTAAACACTCTGGTGTACACTCAGATAACAGCGGAAGAAAGCGCTGTCTTCATGCAAAACGTCGAGTTTTAAGGTTTAAGGTGTGAAAACTTTTATCTATATTTTTTCTCCACTCCCATGGTGGCATTGGGTTTATCTCTCTCCATAAGCCGAGTCTCTGCTTTCTTGCTTGTTTCTCTGCTTCATAGAACTCTGACAAATAGGGTCTATCAAGATATTCAGCATATGCCCAGGCATAACCACGCTTTATTTGCTCAAGGTTAGCGTTTATATTATTTATAAAAACATAGGCAACTACTCTTCCATAGTCTTTCCGCCGACAAGTTCTTTTAAGGATTCTTTTGCATCTATACCATAAGGCTGTTGTTTCTCAGGGGCGTCTACTCCACGTAGCCGAACAGAAATAGTGCGGTCTTTATGAATCTTTGCACCAGGGATAGTATATTGTGGCAAACAGTGAAAAGTGTCCCCATCAAGAACACGAGTCACGGTACATGTAGCGGGAAATGCATAAAGAGAAACAGAAGAAAGAAATATAAAAAGTGCGACAATAAAAATAACCTTAGCTAATTTCTTGCTCATATTAACTCCTTAGTTTCAAATTATTCCTAATAAAAAAACTTCTTATATATTATTACGTAATACAAATAGTATGGACACGAAAACAGTTGCTATTGAAATAGCACTATTATCTCTAAATAAGCAAAAGAAGATATTGAGAGAAATATTTAAGCACATATCCAGCAATAGAAAAAAAGATTTATTTGAAACGGTAGCATACTTAACATATCCTTCTTACAAGTGGGAAAGTGCAATTCAGTGGATGGAGACACGCTTTAACAAAAAAATGAAACGTACTCCATATCAAGTAGCTATGATGTATATGAATTATGCAAAGATAGACAGGAAAATGAAACCTGTAATGATAAAACTTGCAAGGAGAGCAAAAGATAGGGTAAGAAAAAGAAAATTAAAAAGTAATACATAACTAAAATAATAAGTAGTCAACGAAAGGCACTCTAAGGTTTTACCTTAGGTGCCTTTTTTATTTGAATCTTATCTAAGGAGGTTATTATGCATAACAGGATATTTGTCATATCAAGAGAATTTACTGAAGAAAAAGGGTTGTTCCCATGGGAGGAACCTGGAACAACGGAACAGTAAGAGTATGAGAGGAGGTGATTGCTTGAAGACGATTATCTCATTTCTAGAATCACTGGGATTAAGAGGGAAAAAAGTAGGGAACCAAATAGTTTACTACTCACCATTTAGAGACGAAGAAACCCCCTCTTTCTTCGTCGATCCTGTAAAAGATGTGTGGTATGATTTTGGAGCGGGGGAAGGCGGAGATTTAATCAAATTGGTTTCGGTACTGTATTCAATACCATTTAAAGAAGCGCTGAGAAGACTAGGTATAGACGAAAAGCAAATTACAAAACCAGCTCCAAAAGAAGATAAGAAACTGGTCAAAGATATTGAGGGTGCGAAAAGACTATACGATGCAATAAAGAAAACAAAAAACGAAAAATTTATAAAAAAGTATTTTGAAAGAAAGGGGGTGATATATCACCCGGAGGCGGGGATAGCGGAATATAAAAGTATGACTGGGCAAAGGTGGATAGTCTTTCCCTGTCCAAATCCCCAAGAAATAAGAGGGTTGGAGTGCAGAGGGGTAAATAACGACGCCACAGAGACTATAAGAGAGGGGAGAAAAATAAGAGTAACAAGAGGCGAAAAATACCCCTGGATACTCTACAGGGGGAGTAAATTTTTAATAACAGAATCAATAATAGACTCGCTTGCGGGAGAAGTATTGTTTGGGCTAAAGAGTGAGTCATTATTGGGGCTAAATGGCGTTGGGAATATAACGCATCTACCAAAAATAATAGAAAAGTATAAACCCAAGGAGATTATGATTGCACTCGATAATGACAGAAATAATGGATACGTCGGACAAACAGCAGAAAAAAAAGCTATAGAAATAATAAAAAGAAAAGGAGTAACGGTAAAAAAGATTACAATACATAAAGATAGAGGAGTAAAAGACCTCTATCAAGTACTAACAAAGGAGGTAGTAACATGGAAAAAAGAGAAAATATTAATTTAATAAAAAATACAGTTGCAAGGGGTGCGACCGACAGCGAGCTGGCCCTATATCTACATAGAGCGAAACAGCTAGGGCTCGACCCACTCAGTGGGCAGATACATTTTATTAAGAGAAAAGTATGGAGCCCTTCAGAAGATAGATATGTAGAGGTAGGAACGATCCTTATAGGGATTGACGGCTTTAGGCTGATAGCTGAAAGAAGTGGCAACTATGATGGGCAAGACCCCATCATATATATTGTAGAACGCAACGGAGAAATAAAAGAAACAGAATATACATTGCCTACGGATAGGCCAATCGCTGCAAAAGCAGCGATTTATAAAAAAGGATGCTCAAGGCCCTTCACGTATGTAGCCCATTATAGAGAATACGTTCAGACTCTGAACAACGGAAAACCAACAAAAATGTGGGAAAAGTGGTCAATAATGCTGGCGAAGTGTGCTGAGGCGGGAGCGATAAGAAAGGGGTTCCCTGAAATGAACCTATCCGGGGTCTACGAATACGCCGAAATCCCTGTAGCAAGCAAAGAAGAAGAAGAGTACGAACTACAACCAATTTATACTCCTACGTTTGAAGAAAAAAGGCCAATGGAAGAAGAAGTTAAGAAAGCTGCTAACAAGCAGCAAATAGACGCTATTATGATAACAGCAAGAAAATTAGGGATAGAAGAAAACAAAATAAAAAGAGTTATAAGAGAAATTGATTACGAAAAAGCCTCGGAAATAATCAAGAGGCTAAACAGAAAAGACACAAGCGACTTTACTGAAAAAGAAAAAGAAGAAGAAATAATTTACTAGAAAATAAGAGGAGAGGAAAAACTATTCCTCTCCTCTTTCAATAAAAGGAGGATAAGATGAACAAAATAGACATGCAGATAAACGAAGCAAGAAGAATAATAAAATCAGCAGAATATTTAGATATAATGAACAAGAAATATGGTTATCCTCATGGAGAGAACCCCATTGGGATTGTGATAGAAGCAATACTAACGATTGCTTCTAATAAAAGGAAAGGGGAACAAAAATGACGCCAACGTATTTGTCATTCTCGCAAATAAACATGTATTCAAGATGTGGTATACAGTACTATTTTAGATACGTCGAAGGTATAAAAATACCACCAAAGAGTGCATTAGTTCTTGGATCCGCTTTCCACAAAGCACAGGAAGCGGAGTATAAGAACAAAATAGTAACAAGTGAGGACTTACCTATTGATGAAGTCCTCGACGTGTTGTCAGATAACATCGAAAGAGCATTCTCCGAAGAAGTTCTTCTTGATGAAGAAGAACAATCTAAGGGGAAGGAAGTTGTGAAAGCTACTATAAAAGACAACAGCACATACATGATGAAAGAGTACTACGAAGTGGTGGCGAAAAACACCACGCCTGTGGCAGTTGAAGAACAATTTATACTTACAGACATGATTGTACCAATCGTTGGATATATCGACTTAATTACAAGCGAAGGAATAGTAGTTGACACAAAGACCGCTAGCAGAACACCAGCTAGTGATGAGGCAGATAAATCACAGCAGCTAACTATATATGCGCTAGGACATCTGAAATATTATGGACATTTTCCATCAAAACTTAGGCTAGATTATGTTGTCAAGCCTAAGAACAATAAATCACAAATCGTGTCTCTTGAAACCACAAGGAGCAATGAGCAAATAGCAAGGCTTGAAAGGAGGATTAGGCGTGTTGTGGATGGGATCAACAAGGGCGTGTTCATCCCACCTGACCAAGGGAGTTGGGCATGCCAATACTGTGGGTATAGAGACATGGGTATATGCAATGAATACATAATATAAAAATGAAAGGCACTCGAAGATTCCACTTCGGGTGCCTTTTTATATAGGAGGTTAAGATAATGAAAGTAAAATGGTTGAAGTTATCGGCAAAAGCTGTTATCCCCTCATTTGCTCACAAAGGAGACGCTGGCGCTGATATTTGCTCTTGCGAAGACTACATCATTGCCCCTGGTGAAAGGAAGATAATAAAAACAGGATTAAAGGTAGAGGTTCCACAAGGATACGAGTTACAAATCAGACCTCGAAGTGGGATCTCACTAAAAACACCCTTGATAATCCCAAACTCACCAGGGACAATAGACAGTGGTTATCGAGGAGAAGTAGGGGTTATCATGTGGAATACTGGAAAATCCCCATATAAAATCAAATGTGGGGATAGAATAGCTCAAATAATAGTTAACAAAATACCAAAGGTGGAACATGTAGAAGTGAAAAGATTATCGAAATCAAAACGAAATGAGAATGGGTTTGGTTCAACAGGAATTTGACTTCTCCGCAAAACTAAAGACATAGGCTTTCTGGCTAAAATCGGTAATATATAAAAAAGAATAAGTAGACACGAAAGGCACCTGAAAAATTTTATTTCGGGTGCCTTTTTTTTAAGAAAGGAGGAAGAATGTTTAATAAAGTAATTTTGATTGGTCATTTAACAAAGGACCCGGAACTTAGATACACACCAAAAGGAAACCCTGTCACAAGTTTAAGAATAGCCGTGAACACACGGCAAAGACAGGGGAACGAAGTAGTAAAGGATAACGTCTTGTTTATAGACGTGGTAGCTCTCGGCAAGCAAGCCGAGGCATGCAACCAATATCTCAGTAAAGGGAAGCAAATCCTTGTAGAAGGAAGACTTCAAGAAAGAAGATGGGAATCTAACGGTCAACAAAAAAGTAAACTTGAAGTAGTTGCCCAGAGTGTTAAATTTATTTTTAAGAAAGAACAAGAAGAACAGGAAGACTACAGCGATGAAGTACCATTTTAGGAGGTGAAACATGATAAATGAAATCTGGGAAAAGAAATACAGAAGAGAAGGAGAATCGTGCCCTGAGCAATCCATTATGCGGGTTGCGAGAGCTGTTTCTAAAGGCAACGAACATATTATGAATACATATTACAGAGAAATGGGAATTGAAAGGTTTATCCCCGGCGGGAGAATATTAGCTTACGCTGGGGCTGGAAACAAAAAAGCCACCCTTTCAAACTGTTTCGTTATGGGGGAAATACAGGACTCCATGGAGGGTATCATGAAAGCTCTCCAAGAGTCTGCTATCACCATGAAAGCGGGTGGCGGCATAGGATTAAATTTTTCCACATTAAGACCCTATGGGAGCAAGGTAAGTGGAACCAGCTCTATATCATCAGGGCCTGTCTCCTTTATGGAGATGTGGAACAGCATGAGCAGGACGATCAGCGGAGTTGGAGAGAGGAAGGGAGCTATGATAGCAGTTCTAAACGTTGATCATCCGGATATTATGAAATTCATAAAGGCAAAGTCGAGTAATACATCCGAAAATCCAATATTAGAAAAATTCAATATCTCAGTCGGAGTCACTGACGCATTTATGGATGCAGTAGAAAAAGACGAAGACTGGGAGCTTGTTTTTGGAGAAATCCGCAGGACCGTCAAGGCTCGTGAGATATGGGAAGCTATAGTTAAAAATGCATGGGCTAAGGCGGAACCGGGTGTTCTCTTCTTAGACAATATCAACAGGTTTAATAACTTGTGGTATTGTGAAAAGATAGACACCTGCAATCCTTGCGGTGAGCAGCCCTTGCCACCATACGGGGCCTGTACCTTAGGGTCAATAAACCTTGTAAGGTTTATAAAAGACCCGTTTGGTAAATCTCCAAAGGTAAATGTGGACGATCTTATCAAAACTGTTCAGACAGCAGTAAGATTTTTAGACAACACAATAGATGTTAACTACTACCCACTGTCTGAACAGAAAATAGAAGCAGAAGGAAAGAGAAGGATCGGGCTTGGAGTAATGGGACTAGGTAGCGCACTGGCAATGCTTAAGGTGCGCTATGGAAGTAGTGAATCCCTATCAGTAATAGAAGAAATATTTACTATCATAAGAAACACTGCTTATGAAACCTCGATAGAGCTGGCAAGGGAGAAGGGGTCTTTTCCTCTCTTTGATAGGGAGAGATATACTCAGGGAGAGTTTATTAAGAGACTCCCAGAAGATATCCAGAACTCTATCAGAGAGCACGGGATCAGGAACTCCCATCTACTGACAATAGCTCCCACTGGGTCTATTGCTCAGTTAGTGGGAAACGTCTCCTCAGGGGTAGAGCCAATCTTTGCCCTGGAGTATACACGCAGAAACTACAACGAGGATCTCCTCGTCGAGGATTATGCGTGGAGACTCTATAAGGAATTGGGGTGCCCTGACGGGGAAAAACCAGAGTACTTTGTCACGGCACATGAACTATCATGGATAGAGCACCTAAGGGTCGTGGCAATGTGCCAGGAGTATGTTGATAGTTCAATTTCAAAAACTATCAACGTACCTAGGAACACAACAGTCGAGGATCTTCACGAGGTATATCGGTGTGCCTGGAGAATGGGGTTAAAAGGTTGTACAATATACAGAGAAGGCTCGTTAGATGTGGAAATCCTAAAAAAGAAGGAAGAAACGTCTCTTCAACATGTGATTAATTTAAGTAGCCGCCCTTACAAATTAGAAGGGCGAACCTATAAGGTCAAGCCACCTGAGTCGAGACACGCCTACTATCTCACCTTTACCCATTACCAGATGGATAGCAAAAAGGCAAAACCCTTCGAGCTATTCATTAATACAAAAAACCCATTCGTTGAAGAGTGGGTAAAGGCACTAGGTAGAGTCATATCAGCTGTATTCAGGAACGTAGAAGACCCTACGTTCCTTGTAGATGAGTTAAAAGAGATAATGGGAAAATCGGGATTCTGGTCATCTACGAGAAGAAAGTTTGTACCGTCGCTTATAGCAGAATTCGGTGAAGTGATGCGAGACTACTTCGAAGAAATTGGGATAGTAGAGTCTGAAGTACCCATTGAAGAATATGACAACAACGGTAACGGCAATAAAAGCACACATCTTGCATATTGCCAGGCTTGTGGGCAACAAGCAGCAATATTCGAGGAGGGGTGTCTGAAGTGTATTGCTTGTGGATACAATAAATGCGGTTGATTAGTATATACAAGGCACCTAAGATTTTACTCTTAGGTGCCTTTTTTATTTTTGACAAATTATATAGATGATATCTGGATCAAGTTTATCTTCATTGCTATCAAAAGTGCATAGAAGAAAAAGAATTGGAAAAGCAAATCATCAAAAGCAAAAAATCTATTATTTTAGAATAATTCCTAGTGTTGATAATTTAATTTCCATAGCGGAACGTGAAACATTAAAATAATCGCAATAAGAATTAATGTCAGATAATCCAGACATGAACAATTCTTTTACTTTATAGGTAGGCATCAACAGTTCAGAGGCCGCAATATTTGCCTCTCTTTCATAAGGAGAATATCCAAAATGAAAATTATTGTCTTCTAATGACCATAGAAGAACAGACAATACTTTGTGGGGATGATGCAAAATTATATGAGACAATTCGTGAGCGATAGTGAATCTCTTATGTCCTTCAGAGGATATTCTATTATTCACAATCACAACGTTATCATCTTGTGATGGTATTAAAATACCGCTAACAGACATTGGCATAGAATGATAATATATAGTAGTGTTAAGAACACATGCGACCCTGTCTAAATCTATAGGAAAGACCTTATTTATACCATTTTTGCTTAAGAAACCATTTATTATTGACTTTATCTTAAATGAGTTTATAAACACAATTAGTATTCAGCATAATTTGTGCTTTGTTTGTAATAACAACTTGTTTTTGTTTTAAAAAAATTAAAAACACGATTATTATTATTTACTATGTTTTTTATGTAAGTCAAGTATTTTTGCTATGACATCGATTACCTCATCTATATCCTCTGCTGGTATATCTTTAAGTCTTCTAAAAAGACCTAAAACATTATTTTTATCTATAAACTCTTTAATTATATCTGGGATATAACCTGCCGCCTCGAGATACTCCTCAACGGGTTCTCCAAGGGCAATAGCAATAGAGATAACTTGCTTCCTACTTAATGGTGCCTTTCCTGACAAAACAGCTTCAAGTAATTCTGGTGTTATGTTAGCATCTTTATAGAAATCATATGTAAAATTCTTTTTTGACATATCTTTTTTTAACCTTTCTATAAACTCATCAGGCATACCTTCGATAGGTACATTTACTGAATAAGTAGTTTCAGGTCCAAGCATATCTCTTATTTCAGGAGCTGCTAATAACTTTGCCCTCTCTAGCAGCAATCTTTTTTCTATTTCTGTTCTCTCATCTTCTGATTCTGAAAACACTCTTGCTATCTTTTTCAATAGCTCGTCAGAAGGAAGACGGTGTGATATATCAAAAGGAGTTTCTATAACTGAAGCGTGCATAGGTGATATACCCAGCCTTCGTGCAAACTCCCTTTGAGTTAGACCGTAGCGTAATCTAATCTGTTTTATATAGTCTGAAAGTTCCATAAAAGTAATATAAATATAATTATCAAAATTTTAATTGATTGTCAATAACAAAAATATTATATGAGTACTTGACATGGTTAACAATATATGTTTACAATAATTTAATGTAAATAGATAATATTACTTATATTACGCAGGGGGGCGTATGGATATTAGTAAAGAAGCGTATGAGGTATGGGAGAGAATGCAGGCTCAGATAAGAAAACTTGCATCTAAAGTGTCAGGGTTCAGTAATATGTATGAGGAAAATGAACTTGAATATGGCCTCGCCTATATAGCCTGCTACGAAGGATGTCTATACTACAACAAATTTAGAAAACGTCTTAAAAACTACCACCCAGTCAACAAAGCCAACGGTATCGACAGAGAGATAAAAGAAATCAAAAACATGTCTGACAGAATGAGGAAAGAAACATTCGTTTACTGGTATCTACAGAAAAAATTCTTCAAAGAAGCGGGGACCAACGAAGTATGTTACATAGTTATTGGACCTGATGGGGAGGTAAAAACATATATTAACGGGGAATTCAGAAAGAAATATAGTAAGACAAAAATAAAAGAACTAGAGATAAAAGGGTATAAATTTATAAGTGACAGGGTATTTAAGATGTTTTCTGAATTAGTTTACGATGATGACAAAGAAGAAAAGAGATTGGAAATTGCCGCTGATAACGAAGAGTTTAGGAAATATTGTAGAAAAAATAGGATTTGGAGGTAAAACGTGGACGATAGTATAAATATAGAAAGAGAAAATAAAGAAAAAGAAAATATAGAAATAGAAAATATAGAAAATAAATTTCTCATAGAGGAATTAAAAAGAATAATAAAAAAAAGTGAAGAAGAAAAGCTGTTTAGGAGACTACTATATAATGAACTACCCCCCATTTCAAAACTTGCAACATCAAGGGAAACATATAAAATATTGCAAATACGCAAAGCAATAAATTGTTCATATAGACAATTTCTAAGGATGTTATCGAATGGAAGATTTAAGCTGAAGGTACACAAAGTGA
>Ga0078972_1005415_pt1 | contig 32457 bp, 25 predicted proteins | sample YelNatPaOPGAMG01_FD_67568 | JGI IMG/M metagenome (GOLD analysis project Ga0078972, IMG submission 67568) | Hot spring thermophilic microbial communities from Obsidian Pool, Yellowstone National Park, USA - OP-RAMG-01 (SPADES assembly) (version 2) | ecosystem: Environmental > Aquatic > Thermal...
TCCAATGTTTGGCGGGCGTTGTGCCGAGGACACCACGTTCGAACCTAAGGAGCATATTGTTGCCCCTGTCCACCTCATTATATCTTACCAGTTCGCTCCGTTGGATGGAGCTCATACCAGCAAGTTCTATGACGCCGGAATCAGGTAGGCCCTCGACAGAGTCAAGCTTGATGGAGTCAGTTTTCTCATCAATGTATCCTTTATCAAGTTCGACGATGTATCTTACAACCTGTGGTAACGTGTCTATTACTTCAATCTTACCGTCTTCCTTTAGTTTACCTATTTCATATCCCTTGATCTCCCTGTGGCTCTGTGGAGGGTTAAAGGTCAATATGCCTTCGCCATTTTCATTGTAAGTGATATGCACATTTGTCACGGGTTTGACCGCATATCCATCGTTATCTGGATCAAAGATGGCAATGTAGATATCGCTATTATTTGGGTCTTTTGCATTTCCATGGAATATGACCTTTGTGCCGTCAGGGCTCCACGTAGGCCATGGATACTCAAATTCTCCCCTCCAGTCGATGTTATCTCCTTTGTAGTAGTCGTCTTCAGGTCTGAAGCGGGCGAGTATAAACGGATTAGCTCTTGGATTTCTTTCTTTTACAGGGTAGGCCACAATGACCCCAGGCTGTTTGCGTAGGTTTTCTACGACAATCCATCTTCCATCTGGACTGAAGTTTGAGTGATTGCCTACGGCATCCCAGTAGGGATTACCTGTCTCGTTAAGTTTATGCCATCCCCGTGACGCTGGAGGATATCTGTAATGGCTGTTGGCGATTTCAAACCCCCTCCCATGTCCTGCTATCAGGCCGTCTCCCAATGCCGCTGCATCGGCGTCTAGGGATATATGGGCGAACAATCCATTTGCCCAGTCATTGTTGTCTGCGTGGAAATTCAGATAACCTGTAAGTTTTTGGGATGCTAACGAAACGACGGGTATGGTTCCATGTGAAAACGGTTTGCCTTCTAGCGTAGTCTCGACCGTGTAGCTCTGTAGGAATAGGGAGTCTTGGCCCAGCCACCCGTAGTCGTAGTCTAGATAAATACCTCCCTTATCTGGGATAGGTTCAAGGGGAGGTCTAAATGTGCTGTATTTGTCCCTGGTCAAGTCGATAATCTCGATAAATGCCTTAGAGATGGGGATGTGTGGTATACCGCCAGGCAGTGTTTCCTCCCCTTGCTTGAAACAATAGCCATTTTGATTCGTGATAAGGCAGCTATCTTCCTTGATACTTAGCCCAGCCAGTAGGCGGCCATCTGGGCTTAGCTTAGGGTTGTAAAAGGGTAGGGATCTACCGTAGACCGGCGTTACCTTGTTCTCCTTGATATCTATCTTTAGCAGACCTGCGCCAACGTAGTATGTTGATGAATCCTTTGACCACACCCCAGGGCGGGATTGTATGTCATATGCTGTATTACTGTTGTGTATTGTTTGCCAATAGTCTCCGCCTAGCGGCCTTATATCTGAGCCATCGGCATTCATAATAAATAGGTATTGGTCTGTTCCTAAAGACCTCTTTCGATTGGAGAAAAATATGATAAAGCGACCGTCTGGGCTGAATGAGGGACTGGTATAATAAAAGTTGCGGTCATCAGCGGGATCCGTTGTCATCCGCCAGACAGTCGTTCCAAACTCCGTATCTTCATATATTACCCTTTCGCTATGTTGATTTCTTTCACCATAGGTGCAGATGTTTGGAAGGGAGAGGATAGAGACCAGTATCAGATAAAACAATGGATGCCTCATAGTACCTCCTCGAAGACCCAATGCCTATGCAAGACATATACCGCAGGGCGGGGTGTAAGCAGTAAATCTTACCAATAATATCAAGGTGTTACGCTGGTATGTACGGAGTGGTCCTATTGGGATAGCGACGATGTGGTGAAACGGGGTCAAAATGATGACACCGGTCATAGGTACTTGATATGTACATCCAAGACCCTTGTCGCAAAGATAGAGGCCAGGTCTCTTGAACCGTTACAAGCTAGGTCCATGGAGGTCTTAGGTGTGTATCAGAAATTTATTTGACAATGGGCATCTCGATAGATTAGGCTTGCCATCCTAGTTCAAAGGCTCTTTGTTTGCAGGATCTTTAAGGCTCGTGCACAAAGGGAAGGCAGTGCGCCCCTTCGGGGCAATTCTGCCGCGGGCCCGCCACTGTGATGGGGTGGACTTACTGGTCGTTTAGTCACTGCCGGTGGTGCCGGTGGGAAGGCAAGGCCAGGTAAGGAAGACCCCTTAGCCAGGAGACCTTGTGTACGTGCTCTTTTGACTGACGGCTCTTCGAGGAGGGAGGGCATGCAGTTCCAAAGGCTTTGGTTTGGATTTGGTATTGCGCTGATCATCTCTTTCCTCTCCCGCGGTTCCTATGGCGTAGAAGGGGATATCGGTGAGGTGAAGGTTGAGGAGACGGGTGTAGTGAGGTCTCATGCATCCAAATCCTCATTTGTGACAGAGATTTGTGATGTGTCGCTACACCCTGTAACGAGCATCTCGGAAGTAATAGGGAGAGAGGCTGGTGTGAGTTCAAGGTCTACCTCTGGGCTCGGTCAATTTTCAACTGTGTCCATAAGGGGTTCTTCGCCTGAACAGGTGGTTGTGTATCTGGACGGTGTGAGGATAAACCCGGCCTCTAGCGGCGCGGCCGACCTCTCCGTCATACCCACCTCGCTCATAGACAAGATAGAGGTAGTGAGGGGAGGCGGCACAACGGAGTTTGGTTCGAGTGCGATGGGCGGCGTAGTAAATATATACACCAAGGATGTGAATGGCCTCACGGGTGAGGCAAGTTTGAGTGCGGGCTCGTTCGGCACCGTTGGGCTTGGCGGCTCTTTTGGCATGAAGAGAGACGTCTCAGACCTCATACTCTCATGGAGTCATCTCTCAAGCGAAAACGACTTTTCATTTAGGCCCTCTAGTATATCGCTCGCCGGCTCTGAAATTGAGGGCAGCAGGGATTATAAGAGGGTGCACAATGAATTCTTGAACGAAGGTTTTGTTGCAAAATGGGGGAGGAGGATCGGTGATAGCGCTCACCTAAAGATAGTAAACGACTTTCTCTTCGTGAAGAGAAACCTCCCTGGCCTAGAGGAAGAGACTACACTCCTATATCCATCAAATCCGTTAGAGGCGAGGGAGAGGATCTTTAAAGACACAAACTCCATCTCTCTTTCTGTTACCCCATTTCTTGCCGAGGAACTTGGTTTGGAGGGCGGGATGACAAATCATGTAAACATCTCTCGCTTCAGAGATCCGTCCCCTGCTATCGGCACGGCGATAGACACGACTACTTATACATATTCTACCGCGCCGTATCTAAAGCTAGATGCCTCGCTTGGCAGCGGCCAGGTCTCACAACTCCTCTCTCTTAGATACGAGTTTCTGTATGATATGCAGGACGATTCATCTCCATCGGCGACCCAGAGATTAATTGGAAAGAGGGAGCGTTTCACACACAGCATCCTCCTTAGGGATACCATCTCGCTTTGGGGCGGGAAGTTCTCATTCATCCCGGCAGTTAGGTATTCAGATGCCTCCGATTTTAAGGGCGCAGTCTCGTTTAGGGGCGGTGTTGAGATAAGGCCGGTGAAACATGTAAGTGTAATGGCAAACATCGAAAAGACCCACCGCTATCCTAGTTTTTCTGAGCTATACTTCCCTGATCAGGGCTACATCAGGGGAAATCCGGACCTGAACCCTGAGGAGGGGTGGAATTTGGATGCAGGAGTTACGCTTAGTTCCAGATACCTCACCCTTCAGGCAACCTTTTTTAAGGATTGGGTAGAGAATAGCATCCTCTTTGTGCCGATAAGTTCCACCACCATTGCGCCTGTGAACACATCCAAGGCGGCCATTCAGGGCGCTGAGGTAAGCCTTGGGCTCGACCCTGTAAGGTATCTACACCTCGGCGCGAACTACACCTATCTCGATGCGAAGTATACCTCGAACGGGGCGCTCCTTCCGGGGAGACCGAGGCATGAGGCGGATGGGAGGATAGAACTCCTAGGGGATATAGGGAGGGGGATAGGCGGCGCCGTTTTTGCGGGCGTTTCTTACAAGGGTGAGATGCCGCTAAATCCCCAGAATACTGTATTCCTCAGGGGAAGGGCAGTACTAGATGCGGGGGCGAGGCTAAGGATTTTCAAAAGTTACTACATAAACTTTGAGGCGAAGGATATTACCGATGTCCAGGCATACGACTCGAGGGGGTTTCCACTCCCTCGGCGCTCGTTCTTTGTGACGATCGGTGGCGAGTGGCACAAAAGAGGGGATGAGGAACCCGATAACGGCGAAAGAGATGTAGATGGTGAGAAGGAGGACATATGAAGAAGATCCTTGGCGTGCTTGTTTTTGTCCTGTCTATCTCGGCCTGTGGCGGAGGGATGTATACGAAGGGTCCAGCCGGACCAGAAGACCACTCCTATAATACCCCATGGGGAGATGCGGTCATCACAAAGGATGCCTTTATACTCGGTAGCGACTTCCCATCCGATCTCGTAATCCCTGACATAGATGGCATGAGGGATACGGCCTTTGTAGTCAGCTATTCTTCCCCTAGCGGTGTGCTAGCCATAGACCTAGACAAAGACCCACTTCAGGTATCGTCCAGTTTTAAGGGCCTTATACTCCCGGATGGGAGCGGGTTTCCTAATCGGTTGCATATAGTATCGAGAGAGAGGGGATTCCTTATCACCTCATCTCACATAATAGACTTTAATCCGGTGAGCGGGGAGGTGAGGGGGCTTTTTTACCTCTTGGATGAGATAGATTTGGGGAAGGAGATGCCGCTCTCCGATAGATTTGATGTAGATGGCGACGGGGACAAAGAGGTTTCTCTGAGGCGATTTAAGCCCTCTTTTCCTTCGGACATCGTCTCGTATGGCGACTATCTCTATGTGAGCCTTTCAGACTATGTAAACGCTGTCTCCCCAGCAGTTGCGGCACCTGGCATAGTAAAGAGATATAAGATGTTAGATGTGCCGCCATATCTCGAAGAGGCCGGATATATTGTGACAAGCTTTTATAATCCGGTCGGCCTCACCCCGCTAAAAGATGGTCTCCTTGCGGTGACAGATGGAGGTGTTACGGATATATGGGATGGCGAAGCACACCCTATCACAGAGGGTGGTATAGATATAGTAGACACATATAATTTCGAGGTTCTAGACACCATACCTATGGGGATGACCGCGCCATCATTTGGAAGGATCGCGCTTACATCGGATGGTCGTAAGGGTTACATAGGTAGCCGGGCCTTTAGCGATGTCTATGAGATAGATTTTGAGTCCCGCACCCTCACCTTTGGGAGGGAGGATGCCATTCGCCTTAGTGACTCGCCCAGCGATTTTGTCTCTTCCTTGGTTGTTACATACGATGACTCACACCTATTTGCAGCGAGTTTTGACTTGAGCACCATCTTTCCGATCGACCTTAGGGGTACCACGCCGCGCCTCTTTTCAAATGAGTTTCAGGGGCCGTTTGTGATAGGTTTTCCGAAGGGGGTCACGGCGGAGAATCCGACGGGGGGCACAACCGGTATAGGAAAGATCGTAGCAAGGCCTGGCGTACCAGGTGTGGGCTTTGGTGGACCAGATCTGTTTGCCATTACAGGGAGTCCAGGCCCCATCGTTACAATCAATACCCATGGCGGAAAGAAAGGGAGTGTAGCTCCGATAGAAGAGATGACGATCCTTCCAGACGATCCGGTGCCTTCGAAAGACCTCACCATCCAGCTCTTCCTCTCAGTTAAGTTCGCAGGCGGAAGGATAGTGGACGGAAGCGATAAGATAACAAATCCATACAGCGGGTATCCTATGCAAGTTATATGGGAGAGCAGTGATAGCCGAATTGCTAGCGTAGATGCTGGGCTTGTAAGGATACACAAAGATGGAGAGGTCGTTATAAGGGCGAGGATAGCTCAGAAGGCGGCAGAAAAGGTTTTGGAGATAAGTACCCAGTCAGGTGAAGAGATTCCAAATAACAACTATATCCCTCCTGAGGCGCAGAAGATACGAGATCTCTATCGTGATGTGAGGAGGATCAGGTTATATATAGATCCGGACCTCATCAGGTCTATAGGCGGCATAGGGTCGGGGTCGGGAGGTGGTGACGGAGGAAATGTGGAGATATTGAGGCATCCACCCCAAGGTGCAGATCCGTTTGCTGATGCCGTCGTCTCATTTCAGCCTGGGGAGGGCGCTGGGTTTGGGATGGACAGGTTTCCGGATGTCGTACTTGGGCCGCCGCATGGGGCAGGCGATATGGCGGGGAGTCTGGATGTCCTCTCACTGGGGTATAAGGGCGAGATCATACTTGAGATGAAGGACTTCTGGATAGCGGATGGCGATGGGCCAGACTTCATCGTGTTTGAAAATGTCTTCTACGCAGGCGGGAATCCCTCTGCGCCATTTTCAGAGCCGGCGATAGTAGGCGTGAGCGAAGATGGTGTAAATTTTTCCTACTTCCGCTACTTCGACTGCGACCTCACCTCACCGCCGTTCTACCCTGGTTGTGCCGGTACAAAACCTACCTATTCCAATCCCTCAAACGGGATAGACCCAACAGATCCATCTGTCGCAGGCGGCAATGCGTTTGACCTTAGGGATGTGGGTCTCAAGGAGGCGAGGTTTGTGAAGATAATAGATGGGGGTGTGACGAAGGGAGGGAGCGGTGGTACGGTTGGATTTGATCTAGATGCCGTCTCGGTGGTAAATGGTGTTGTCCCGCATTAGGGGAGAGGCAAATTTATGAGGAGGTTTTTTAAAAGGTTTACATTGCTAGCCGCTTTGGCGCTTTTGCCTCTGATTTCCTCCGCGCGCCTCGCTGCTTTGGAGCGGATCGTCTCGTTAAAACCTAATATCACAGAGCTCCTCTTTGCGATGGGGGCGGGAGGTGAGGTGGTTGGTGTCACGAGTTGGTGCGACTTTCCCAAAGAGGCGAGGACGCTCCCCAAGGTAGGGGACTATATGGATATAGATGTAGAGAAGGTGCTTTCACTTAGGCCTACACTCGTAGTGGGTTCTAAAGAGGGTTCGAGGCGGGCACCTATCTTGGCGCTTGAAGATGCAGGCGTCCCCGTCCTCCTACTTCCATTTGGAAACTTGGAGGAGCTCTTTTCCTCCACGCTTGCCTTGGGTGAAAGGCTTCGGCGAAAAGAGGAGGCAGCAAGACTTGTTGAGAGATGGAAGGATGGGCTTGCCTTGATGAGGGAGGAACCAAAGAGGAGGGTCCTTGCAGTAGTTGGCAAAAGGCCACTCGTGGCGGCGGGGAGCAGGTCATACATAGGCGAGCTTATAAGTATCGCGGGTGGGAGGAATGTGTTGGACACAGACCTACCTTATGTCCGCATAAGCAGGGAGCATATAAGCGCCATGGATCCTGAGATTATCATAGACATGACGATGGGAGGCGAGGGGAGTGATATGGGGTATCTAGATGGGCTGGAGGTGAGCGCAGTAAAAGAGGGGAGGGTCTATAGAGAGGATATGTCTGAATTCAGACTGGGACCTAGGATACTAGATCAGGTAAGGCGGCTTATGGAGATTATAGGAGGGGGGAGATGAAGTCCTTCAGCCCAAAGAGGTTCTTTTTGATAAATGGCCTCCTCCTTTTTCTGCTCGTATTAGTCCTCTTTGTCTCCGCAAATCTCGGCCCTACCGGTTTGAGCCTGTTTGGCGGCGGAAGACGGGCATTGGAGATAATAAAGACGGCGCGCCTTCCACGTCTGCTTGCTGCGGTTGTAAGCGGCGCGGCGCTCGGCTCTACAGGGACCTCATTTCAGGCGCTCCTCAGGAACCCCCTGGCAGATCCATATATACTTGGAGTATCCGGTGGGGCGGCATTGGGGGCTGTTTTGGCTATGATAGCAGGGCTTCCATGGACGGCAGTTATTTCAGTTTCATTTGTCTCCGCCTTCCTATCTATGCTTGTTATCTATTGGGTGGCGGTAAAAGGGGGGAGGTTACTCCCGCATACGCTCCTCCTAACCGGCGTCATCTTTAACACCTTTTCATTTGCGCTTATCATGTTTATAAACTCCATACTTCCATCTCCACGCTCGCACGATATCTTGTTCCTGCTCCTTGGAAACCTAGACGTATATGAGATGGGGATAGTAGGGATGTCTGCGCTCTTTGTCTTCGTGGGCCTTTTGATTTTGTGTATATATTCGTGGAATATGAACCTCCTTTCACTTGGGGATGAATCCGCCGCATCACTTGGAGTGGATGTAGAGTCTACAAGGAGGGCAATCTTTTTTACCGCCTCTATTATGGTAGGCGCAAGCGTCTCGCTTGCGGGGCTCATAGGTTTTGTAGGACTCTTTGTCCCGCATATCTTGAGGCTTGCTATTGGTCCTGATCACAGGATCTTGGTCCCCGCGTCTTCGCTTTTGGGGGCGATTTCGCTGGTACTTGCAGATACCTTGGTGAGGTCTTTGGGGTTTCGCTGGATGTACGCAACTGAGCTCCCCGTTGGAGTCATCACGGCGCTGTTTGGCGCACCGTTTTTTATCTTCTTGTTAAAGAGAGGTGTGGCGTGATCAGGCTAGATGGAGTGAGATTTTCCTATACGGGGGAGGATGTAGTCTCTGATATCTCGCTGGAGGTAGGACGGGGATCTTTTGTCGGGATAATGGGCCCAAATGGCGCTGGCAAGACCACACTCTTGAAGCTCATCGCAGGCATCTTGTCGCCTAGTGCAGGTAGGATCTATATAAGCGGGGTGGATCTCTCTCTGTATTCTAGGAGGAGGCTTGCTCGAGAGATCGCCTTCGTCCCGCAGTTTGAGGCGATACCGTTTTCGTTTTCGGCATGGGAGGTGGTCCTTATGGGTCGCGCCCCCCACATCGGCAGGTTCGGCATAGAGGGGAGGGAAGATATAATGGCGGCGAGGGAGGCAATGCTCTGCACCGGGACACTTCATCTTAAAGAGAGGTGCCTAAACGAGCTTTCGGGTGGGGAGAGGCAGCTTGTCCTGATCGCGCGTGCCATAGCCTCCGGTTCGCCGGTGATATTATTGGATGAACCTACTGCGTTTTTGGATATAAAGCACGAGATCCGTGTCATGGATGTGTTGAGGGCCTTGAATGATGGCGGAGTAACGATTGTAGCTGCCATGCACGACATAAATCTGGCCGTTGCATATTGTAGGAAGATCTTGCTCCTAAAGGGGGGGAGGGTCTTTCGATTTGGGAGTGCGGAGGAGGTAGTGACCTACGCAAATCTAAGAGAGGTCTTCGAGACAGATGTCTATGTGGGTATAAGTGAGATAGATGGTAGGCCCTACTATGTGCCGATAAGGAGATGAATAGAGGGAGTATTACACTGTGGGTCTTTTGTTCCGCCCTCTTCCATGCGCTTCTCATAGCCTTGCTGGTGCTCGTGAGGTCGGGTGGTAAAGAGGTTCCATATGGTGCCGGTGTCTCCATAGGTGTGGAGGTGGTGGAGGATGTCGCGGGAGAGGAAGGGGCATTCCCTCGCATGAAGGAGGGTGGTGCTGCCACTGCCGCGAAGAGAAACCTTCCCAAGCCCCCTTCTCCTATTAGGGAGGTTTTGGGGGATCTTCCTGCTGGGAAGGAAGGTATGGAGGGTGAGAAGGCGGCATCTGGAGAGACAGCATCTGGAGAGGCGGGGAGCGGAGGAGTGCTACACCCATCTTCCATCTCCTTTGAGGGAGGGAGCAAGGTCCTTTTGGAGATACGAAAGAGGATAGAGGCCTCCAAGAGGTATCCTCCCCTTGCCAGAGAACGGGGTATAGAGGGTATAGTCTCACTCCTCTTTGAATTAAATGAGGATGGTGGAATAAAGAGGGTAGAGATCGTCCGCTCGTCCGGGCAGAGGATATTGGATGAGGCGGCCGTCGAGGCGGTCAAGGCAGCGCAGCCATTTCCATACTATCCGCATCCCATAAGGTTGGCCATAAGGTACCTCCTCCATGAATGATGACAACTTATTGAATAGGGTGCCGATAATGGCTAGGCAAAACAATCTTCGGAGGGTGTTATGGATTTTATGGACCCGAGGTGCATAGAGAGGGCGGCAGAGTTGGTAAGTTCACACTATAAAAGTAGAATACCGGTTTCGGAGTTGGATGAGGAGTGTCTTAGAGATATAGCCAAGATAAGCACGCCCAGTACATTGGATCCACAAGACTTATTTATCATGCTCTCTACTGAAGATGTATATAAGATGGATGGAGCCTCGCGTCAGCGGGTCCTAGAGGCGCTAGACTTCCCCCCCTCGGATCCAGAAGGAGTCCATCTTACATTTAAGGCCGTTCCTACCAAGAGAGGTAAGGTAGCGCTTACTATCATAACCCCTGAGAGGAATGACCCTTCAAGGACCCAAGTCCTCTTTGTAGGGGGGTTAAACCACAAGACCGCCCTATACCTCTCGTCTCTGGTATCGCTTGCGAAGTCTAGGGGCACAGTGGTGTATGCCATGGACATACCGGGTGTCGGGGCATCCAGGTTGGAGAAGGGACTCAAGGCCGATCATGAAACCCTCTATGATGCACTACTTAAAACGATAGAGTCTATCGGCGTGGATAGGCTGGTGGTGATGGGGCACAGTCTGGGGAGTGTCCCCGTGAGGCACCTCTATCTAAACCAGTCCGATACCCGTACAGAGATAGAACGATTTGTGCTCATTGCGCCCGTCCCTGGAGAGGAGGAGTCGAAAGCAGGCTTGGAGTTATATAGCGGCTTCCAGTGGTGCATGATATCAAAGCTCCTTGGTGGCTCACTTGGGACCTGCAGGGATGACCTCTTCTTCCAGGACCACCCTGAGGCGGAGCGGGAGTGGCTAAGGGGTATTGTAGCCAAGGAGGGATATCCTGCCGGGCTGGGTACATTCTTGGACCTCATATCTAAGGTTTCAGGCGATCGGATCCTGGATAAGATTGGGAGGGATAAGAGGCTTATTTTGGTCTTGGCAGGCGATGACAGACTGATGAGGCTTGCAGATCCAGATGCATGGAGGGGTAAAGGGGTCTATATCATCCCAGGCGCAGACCACTCATTTCTAGGCGGTAAGGGCTATGCAGCAAGGTTTGGCGAGACCCTGGCGGAGGTGCTAGATGGAAGGTGGGATGGGAGAGGGGATAGCACCCCTCCTCTAGACAAGGCGATCAAAAGGTGTACCACCGGCACCTCATTTGCTTTGTCTGGTGAGGCAGTAGGTCGCGGCGGGAGGGGGATGGCAGATTTGAGGATCTGGTTTCAAAAGGGTCTAGGGGGACCCCTGCAGTTTAGGGGCGGTGTGGATACCCTGTTTGGCGGTGGAAACAAGGGATTGATGGCGAGAGAGGGCGCCTTCTTGGGACTTGTGGCATATATGGGGAATGCAAGCCGCGTCTTTTTCGGATTAGAGGAGGAGTTAGGATTTGAGATACCTGCCTCAATGGGTTACTTCTCCTCGGAGGCATCTTTGGGTTATGATATGAAGATAGTTAGGCTGATGCTTACAGGAGGGATAGAGGGGTATCTTGGAAGAAATAGTTGGTACCCGAAGGGAGGTATCAGGATCGAGGTGCCACTCTCTTTTTAAGACCCATACACATACTTGGATCCAACATACTTAAAATGTTACCCTTGTCATGCTCCATCCCCTTGTGTTAGAATCTTAAATTAGAATCTTAAAAGAAAATAGCGAGGTAGTTATGTCAGAAGATACCTTAAAGGGAGGTGCGGGAGATACTGGTATAAGCACTTGCGCGGGTGAGACAATAGCCAAGGAGCCTCCTTCGCAACCTCCTTCGCAGCCAAAGGGTCCAGGCGGCACTGCGATAGCTGCGCTCGTCCTCGGTATCATCTCGTTTGTCTTCTGTGGAGGCTGCCTTACAGGTATACCCGCAATCATCACAGGGGCGGTGGAGCTAAATGCGATCAAGAAAGGGAGGGCGTCTATGGAGGGGCGTCCGCTTGCCCTTGTAGGACTCATACTCGGTATAGTTGCAACTGCCATCACCCTGATACTCCTTGCACTTGCCTTCGCAAGTGTCATTGTCATACCGATTATCGGCAACAACCTTCAGAAGACCACTTTGTAACGGAGGACGAACTTGAGGATAATAGCAGGCGCCTTTAAGGGACGCAGGCTCAAGTCTCCATCGGGTTTGAGGATCAGACCTGCCTTGGACAAGGTAAAGGAGGCGGTGTTTGATATCCTATATGATGTGGAGGGATACATTGTCCTAGACCTCTTTGCGGGTACAGGCTCCATGGGGCTAGAGGCGCTCAGCAGAGGGGCGCAATTTGCGGTATTCGTTGATAATTGGCGCGAGTCCATACGCCTGATACGTGAGAATATAGCAAGGACCGGCACAGAGGAGAGGACAAGGATATTGGGTGTAGATGTGAGGAAGGGGATAGAGATACTCTCTAAGGAGGGCGCGCAGTTTGACCTGATATTCGTAGACCCTCCATATCTAAAGGGCCTCGTCCTACCCACCGTCTCTTACCTGTTTGAAAAGGGGCTCATGAGGGCAGATGGTGTGATTATAGCGGAGCACCACCCAAAGGAGTTGATCTCGCCCCTTCCAGATGGCCTCTCTGTCTCTGACTCGAGGTCCTATGGACAGACCAGGGTCACCTTTTTCAAGAGACCTAAGTAAAGAGGAAAGAGGTAAAGAGGGACATGGCAAGATTTCTTGTTGACATCTATTGTTACGTCATATAAAGCTTACCACATATAAACCGCTACAAGGAGGTATTGTATGAGAAACAGGGTATCTATACTAGTCCTCTTCATCTCGCTCTGTCTCCTCCCACCCGCACTCCTCTATGCATCCTACTGGTCGAGGACATACGGTGGTAATGGGATGGAAGAGATCTACGATGCCAAGGAGACGCAGGATGGCGGGTATATCTTGGTCGGGACAACAAGGAAAGAATCATCGGGCAACTATGACATATGGATCCTAAGGCTAGATGAGAGAGGGGATATTTTGTGGCAGAAGGCCTATGACACTGGCGGGGATGACTATGCACATGCCGTCCAAGAGACCTCCGACGGTTATATCGTGGTAGGCGAGACAAATAATTGTGCTAGTGGCAATCTAGACGTCTTTATCCTAAAGCTAGATAAGGATGGAGGGATTGCTTGGACAAAGGTGTATGGTGGCAATAAAAACGAATACCTCTATGCTGTCGGTGAGAGACCGGATGAAGGATATATCGTTGCCGGTGAGACCGAGTCGTTTAGCAACAATAATGCAGAAGTATGGGTATTGAGCCTTAAGAAAGATGGGAGTATCGATTGGCAAAAGAGGTACGGCGCTTCAGGAAGTGATGATGTGGCCTATTCCCTTAATCTCACCGAAGATAGTTATTGTGTCTTGGCAGGGTATAGTGGCAACTACGCCCTGGTCTTAAAACTGGATAGCGATGGAAATGTTCTTTGGCAGAAGAAGTATGGTGTAAATAATAATGATGCTTTTGCATACTTATACTCCATCGACGAGGATCTGGATGGCGGCTACATCGCAGCGGGGGCGATTTCATCCGGCACTGGTGGTAATGCATGGGCCATAGATCTAGACAAAGGAGGCGATATCCGCTGGCAGAGGAGATATACTACAGGGGTAGAAAATTATTTCTATATAGGATCTTCATTAACCCCCAGCCTCCATGGTGGGTATATCTTGGCAAGTTTATTTATGAGATGGCCAAGTGGGCAGATAGGTGATTTTGGTGATAGCTACATGCAGGTATTTGCGTTGGATGATTACGGCAATATCTCTGCTGAGAATGCCTACAGGCTTAGGCTGTGGAATTATCTCGCAACCGTCCGCGAGGTGGATAGTGGCTCCGGATACCTCTTCGCAGGTTATACAACATTTGATTCTGGTCAGGGCGACAGGGATGCGTGGGTCTTAAAACTAGATAACACCCTAGATGTGGTAGGGTGCGATGCCTATCAGGCAGATTTTAATACAAGCGCTTACGATACGACTATAACACCCGAAGATGCAGGGCTTGAGGTGAATGTGACAAATGCAGAGGAGATCTCCGACGTGAGTTTTGACTCTGTGGATCTTAGCTATATTGAAAAAGATGAGCAGTGCACCGCGTATCTACTCTCCCTTACTGTTGGGGAAGGTGGTTCTGTTGCCGTCGGTTCATCCGCCACTGAGTGCCGAGGTGTTTGCAACAGCGCATACGCCATGGGTGATAGTGTGGCACTCACCGCCAGTCCAGAAGATGGTTATGTATTTAAAGAGTGGGGTGGAGGCTGCTCATCTTGTGAGACCAATCTTGATTGCAGCATCCAGATGGATGCGGACGAGGTATGTGCCGCTACATTCGATAAGGTTAGTGGTAACGGCGGGGACAATGGTAGCAATGGCGGAGGCAGCAATGGTGGCAGCGGCGGAGGCAGCAGCGGCGGAGGTGGTGGCGGCAGCAGCAGCGGTGGTGGAGGCGGCTGCTCACTCCAAAGGAGATAAGGAGATATAAAGAGGGTAAGTGGCGGAGAGGGAGGGATTCGAACCCTCGGTACGCAGAAGGCGTACACCGGTTTTCGAGACCGGCCGTTTCAACCGCTCACGCACCTCTCCAACTTGGGAAAAGATATAACGACTCCAGAGAAGATGTCTAGGCAGAAATTTTCTCTCCTCCCACCCTTGTCACTGTTGTTTAGGTGCTACGATGTTTACGAATATCTGTCTTGAACTCTCCACCGTCCATTCTATGTTGGGCGGCCCATCTACCGATATCTTGGCATATGTGCCGTACATCTCAGTCCCTTCTGATGCGGACGCGAGGAAGGTAAAAGAAAAGATCTTAGTTGATTGAGGCGATAGTGTAAAGTTACATACCGCCTTTGTCCCCAGGTTAGCGCACCCTGTATTCTTTACGCCAAGTACTACTGTGGGGTCTAAGAGCCCGTTTGCGGAGAGCGAGACCTTCTGCATCGCCACCTCAAACCTTCCGCTAAGCGCCTTCGTGCTTGTGTTCTTTAATGTGTAGTCTATTGAGATTTCCTCACCTGAGTTATACACACCACTTTTCGGGGGGTTCTTCAGGCTTGCCGACACCACCTCTATCGGAGACTTTGGATATACTGCTACTTTACTGGAGATGTTTAGCGCCTTGTTTCCTGGGCACTTTACATTTGCGGAGATCTCGTATGTAGCAGACTCCTTTCCTTTCTCTACCAGCCCATAGCCTGGGATGACCTTCACCTCTTTCTTACATATCTTGTCGTGTGTGATATCATCTCCCCTTGTTGTGAGGATGGTCTCTTGGACTGCATCTAGGTGTATTGCAGGGAGTTCATCACTGATACCTGTGGCATCCTCAAAGCCGTATGGAAGTGGCACAAGTGCTTGAGGGGTACATGAGCATGGATACAGGAATCTTACGGGGCATATCATCCCTTCAAAGCACTCTTCCTCTTGGACACCGATAGAGGAGAGCGACCCAGAGAAATCCATCGGTATATATACATCGAGTTGGATGCCCGAAGGACGGGTCATGTCGAGGTCTGCGCACGATTTTCCAGGTGCGAACGAAGGCGGCTCTCCTGTAGGCTTATTCACCTCATTCTCACCACCCTTGCTGCCAGTGTCACATGCATCGCCCTTGCCGTTGCCATCCGTATCTTTTTGATCTGGATTTGACTTGTCTGGACAGTTGTCACACGCATCACCCACACCGTCCGCATCGCTGTCCTTCTGATCCAGATTTTTTACGCTTGGGCAGTTGTCGATGTTGTCCAAAATACCGTCACAGTCTTCATCATTGATGCACCCAGATGCAAGTTTTTCACCTAGCGTAGACTTGGTCTCCACATTTTCAGACCCTTCCGCCACAAGGTCTGTTATGATGATCCCTTCACCTGTAGGTGGGTTACACACTACGCAGTACCTACCAGATTCGTTTGCCTTGTACTTGTATTCGCCCCTCTCGGAGGTCATAAAGCTATATACGGATTTGTTGTCTTTCGAGACCTCGCAATACACCTTCCCAAGGAGTTTGTCTCCCTCGTCGCACGCACCGGTGCCGTTTCTGTCTAGACATACCCTTCCACTTATGGACGGCTCGCAGGCAGCGAGGGAGAGTAGTGCAACAGCGATCGCTGGCCCAATCAGGCCTCTTATACATCCCCTCATATTTCCCCCTTTATATCTCCTAAGGTATTATAGCATATCGCAGACATAATAAAAACCCATATCTTATTATGTTATATGCAGTTACCGTGCCAAACCCCAATGTGTAACTATTGTAAATTATATGTATTTTTTAGTCAGAGCCTTTTTAAGCGAATAATCCATGCACCTTATCCGTCATACCCTTGACACTATAAAATATAAGAAATATAAGATTCCTATTGACACGAGGTATACTAATATGTATAATCTATAGCCGTGGATTAGGAGACACAGAGGCGACAGAAGAGACAAGTGTATTGAGGTAGTAAGATGATCTAAGACCTCACAACTCCCGCTCCTTGCACAACCGCTCATGGAAATGGAGGAGGCAATGTCTGACGAATGGATACATATGCCTCCAAGCGGTTGCGAGGCAGTTTCAGTAGGGACATCTCCCAATCCTCCGGATTATATACCAGCTGACTGTACACCTTCCTGTCAGAGTGAGTCGTCATCTTACGAAGACACGAGTGAACGGGATGAAGGTGTTATCCTGTTTTCATCTATTGCAGTAACAGTCCTAGGCGTGCTTAAGTACGCCGTTACAAAGATAGGTCCATCTATACTGAGCAAGGGCGCTGCATCTTTGGTGAAGAAGTTCATGCCTTATGTCCCTACACCAGAGGAGAAAAAGATATTCGGAGATCTCAGTGACCCCACCAACAATATTCGATCATTTATGGATGCAATGAGGTTCCTTGTGGAAGTGGGTTACGCACCGAAAGATGCCTTTGAAGGTGTGGTAAAATATATCCTCCTTCGAAAGACCCCGACTACCTCCGTCCCATCGCCAGATGTGATTGACTATTATTTTTCGCTGACCGTAGGGGATGCGTGGGAGATGAAGAAGACCTACGGTATCTCATACCAGCAGATGGCGTACATAATAGATATGGTGGGCGAGCAGGTAAAAAAGAAGGGTGCTGCGAAGGAATTGGAGGGGGTTGTCTATCAGGCGATGCCTAGGTCTATAGCGCCCGATGAGGCTAAGAGGTCGCCTGAGATGATCAAGGCAATAACAACTACTCAAGACAGGAGGAGGAGGATTGAGCAACGTATCGAAGAGAGGTATGTAGAGGCGCTCACCGGTCACTTGAGGGATGCCATAGCAAGGATGGGGGTATTGCTTGAAGGGAGCGCTGTTTCGGAGACCAGGTTTGCTATCAGGATAGACAATAGGGAGATCGTAGTAGACACATCTATAGTACCGGTTGGAGAGAGAAAGAGATATCTTGAGGATATAAGGACGCGTCTCACTTATATCTACAGCGAGATATCAAAGAGGAAGAGGTTCTTTGATTCTGACCTTGCCCCGCTGGAGGAACTGGGGAGAAACGTACCGGGACTCATCGCCATAAGACCACTTGATGGTACTGCTATTGGCGACTCATCTGATGCGCAGGACAATGCCATAAGGTTACTTTCGATTGCCCTAGATGAAGGTGATCCAAGGTCTCCTGCTGTGAGGGAGCTCTTTCAATTGGCCAGGTCCCGCCAAACGCCGGTGGCGTACCAATTAAATGGTGAAGATGTGCGTGTGCTTGTGTTTGGCCTACCTTTTACGCCTGAGAATGCCCCTGAGGTTTACGTAGGTGGGAGCGCGGAGGTGGGACCTTATACATTTTATCCTTCGTATCTAGTAAAGATTGGCGGAGATGGTAAGGAGACGAGGGAAGCGGCAATGGTGTATCTGGATAGGAGGGGACGTGGAGGTGTAATAAGTGCAAGGGATATGGAGAGGCTTAATAGATTGGAGGGTGAGCTATGGGGTCTTGTGGAATCCGATCCTGATGACACGAGGAGATCAAAGCATTTCGATGCATTTGCATCATTCCTAGATGATGTGCGGAGTGCTTGGGATAGCCTTGATTGGGAGGACGAGAAGATGCATGAGCTGGTGCCGGCTAGCGAGAGGGGAAGGTTATCCCAACGCACCAAGTTGATGAAGAGGATGAGGTGGGGATATGAACTTACAAGGACGCTCAGGAGTACGATAAGAGAGGTGCTAGATGTGAAGAGATATGGCTTGAGCGGGAGTGATGACTATAAACTTATCGCGAAGGAGGGAATAGCTTACATTAGAAGCACCTATCAGAAGTTTTTTGATGATGCGGGATTTGGCGGCGAGTTCCAAAGGAGGTTGGAGGCGCTAGAACAGGCTCTTATAGGAGGGGACGAGAGGGGCATCAATATAGCATCTACTAGGCTCAAGAAGACCATCTTCAGTGCCATGGATAAACTCGGTGGCGGTAAGTCGATGCGCATGAGTGGAAATGTACTCACACCACTCTTTGGTGAGGAGGTGCGTGCGTGGACCAGGATGGCAGAAAAGGGAATTGGAAGGGTATCAGATTCTGAGATTGAGGCCGCAGCCTCGATGAGGGAAAATATAAAACAAGAGCCCTCGATGGAGTATGCAACAAAGCTCTTCGCAGAGGGGAGAGAGGTAGAGGCGTTGAATGAGTATGCAAGATATTTGATTACGCCGGGCACTCCGGTAGAAAAGAGGATTCAGGCGTGTAGACAGTTGTTTAGGCTTGCTAGGGCAAGCAGACATCCGACATCGCCTTCCTTCATGGATAAGGCGCTAAGGGAGATGGTCTATATCATATCCACATCTTCATACAATATAACTGGGGAAGACCTTGCCTTTATACGAGAGGCCATTGAGGCGGAAGGGCGCGGTGGTCCACGTGTACCGAGTCTGCTTAAGGAGATCTATGGAAAGAGTTATGTCAGTGCCGCGGCGCGCTTTATAAGTGATGTCCTGACCCAGGATGGTGTACCGCCATTTGAGTTTGGAGGCAGGTTCGATCTCTTGAGAGAGGGAGCAAAGCGGCGAATCGACGCCATGATAAAAGAAAGGGCCACGATGGGGCTTGCAAAATTCGATGAGGGTTGGCTAAGAGAAGTGGCTACCATGACCCCGGATGAAGTCCAGGTCCGTATCGTGACTGTGGGAGAGATAGGTGAGAGGGACGTGCAGAACCTGATGGACTTTCATAGAGAGGCGTTTGATATAGTGAGGACGTATGGTTATGATGAAGCTAAGGTATCTTCGCATCCAGCAGCACAGGCAATCGCCGTAGAGAAGTATGGAGGTGGGGGTGAGAAGAAGACCTTGGAGGCGGCAAGAGGGAAAACGACGGAAACAGGGGAAGATGTATCTATAAGGCCGTCTAGTGGACGCCTTGCTCGCATATCTCGTGAGGTTAGACCCGTATTTGATATGCTTGAAGGGGGCCTTGTATTCTGGGCCGGCATGAGCATTTCAGAGTTAGTGACTGAAGGAAAGGTAGTTGCCGATGTAGGAGGCGTTGGCAGGGATTACTTGGCGCTCACGGCCGGTTCAGAGGTGGGCAGGGCTGGGGCAATAAGTTTGCTAAAGGTACTCCAACTTGGCGAAGGTTCTATATCTTCGCTCGCGATTGAAAGGGGCATACCTCTTTTTGGGGCACTCGTTACCCTAGAACTTGTGAGGGGGGAGGAGTTGGATATAAAGACACTTACACTGAATGCAGCGAATGTTGGAGCAGCGTCATTTATAACAAGTGCGGCGCTCTCTTGTATCAGAAATTCGAGTACACTTACAAAGGTCATGAAGACCATCCGTATCATAAGCAACACCGGCAAGCTGTCATTGGTTGGGCTTATCTTGTCTACCGCAGCCGAGTTTGTCATCATCAAGCTCCTTTCATCTATCGAAGAGGAGATGATACGGGCGGGAGAGGTTCGGGCATTCAAGCAGTCTTTGGCGCGGGCGCTTGCCGCAGATCAGTCTGTGATTGGGAGGCTATCTAGTGGCGAGGATGTTCCTTTGAAAGAGGCGCTTAGTGCGGAGGCCTTGCTCCTACATCACATAAGGGTCATTGACGAATTCTATAAGGCGGAAGAGGAAAATATTAGGGAGAGGTATCGGAAGAAGAAGGAGGAGCTTTCAGAGTGGTATAGACGAGAATATGTAAGGCCGCTAGATGGGACATGGTCGAGGAGTGAATTGGAAGAACGATATACGGCGCGTCTCCATGCCCTGAAAGAGGAGGAGGAAAAAGAGGTTGGCAAACTTGTCTCGCGAAGGGAGATAGTATTTAATAGACTCCCATCTGACCTGACGGGACCACATCCTTATCGTGAGCTATTTGATAATATATCTGAAGAGGATTTGGAACCATTAGATATTGATGGCGAGCACTATCCTACAAAGGAAGAGGAAGGATACAAAAGGCTCCTCGCCGATGACCTCTTGACGATAAAGGCGCAGATAGAACAGTATGTAAGGGATAGAAATAGGGCGCTCATAGCAATGTGGAATAAGAATCGGACGAAGTGGCTTCTCGCCGCCCAAGCGGGAGGCGGCTTCTAGGAAATCCGGTTAGGGATGGTCTTCCATAGTCTTCACTGGGACTAAAGACCCCAATCTTTGGCATCCGATTGTAAAAAATCACCAAATATCAATGAGTTGATATGGTACGCCTATTGCAAAAGACTGCGTCGCATTATGAAACTGGCAAAGAACTTAAACCGATTCTTTGTATTGCTCCTCCTCGCAACCTCTCTCGGATGTCAAGGGGTCTCTGATGGATACACATATCATAATGATGAAGGGATAGATGTAGGTGGCAGCAAATACCTCACTAAGTCCTGGTCTGTGGCGCCGATTCCAATCTACATCAGCCAGGGCTTTCCTTCTGAATTCAAGGAGAGGGTAAGGAGGGCTATAGAGGATTGGAACGATCGAGTAGGCGTCGATGTGCTAGAGTACATGGGCGAACTAGATTCTAAAAAAGAGGTACAGGATGGTTTAAATGTGGTCTATTGGGACACAAATGAAAACAAAGAGGGTTATTTTGCCGCAGCCCACGCCTACTGGTTGAACGACGGCACACTTGTAGAGGCAGATGTCATCGTATACGGAGATCCATCTACCTTTGATGTGCTGGAGTGTAAGGATGGGAAGGATGCATGTTCCACTGGGGTGCCGAAGAAGGATTTTGACTCAGTGATCCTCCATGAACTTGGCCATGTCTTGGGGCTCGGACACAGCGGGAACTTTGGGGATATCATGTATCCGGCAATTGGGTTAGGGGATGTCTCGAGGCGCTTCCCACCTGAGATGATATCAGCCCTTCTAGATACGTATCGCCCCAAGATGGTCGCCGATATGACCGAATAACTAGGCGTTAAAATCAGCCCATAGTTGATTTGTGTGTGGCATCTATTCCGAGTTCCCATTTTTCTTTATTTATAAACTGGTTTGACAATACCCTCTAAACTTGGTAAAATTAAGCATAATGCATTGTAATTTCAAATAATTAGGAGGGTATGTGGGTAGCGCACAGAGTGTTATACCTTTTACCAAGGTATATGCAGGTGGGAATGACTTTGTTGTGTTAAATGGGACAAGGAAGAAGGTGGTTGTTACGCCTCGCATCGCAAAGCAGCTTTGCCACAGGAGGAGAGGTGTTGGCGGGGACCAGCTCCTCCTAATAACAGGCGGAAAGAAGACAGACTATCGCCTCTCTATATTTAATGCGGATGGTTCTGTTGCTGAGACCTGTGGGAATGGGCTCGCCGCCGCTGCGCTCGTTCTGAGAGAGGAAGGTCTTTATAAAGGAAACCTCGTCTCGTTTGAGACATTGGGCGGGATAAAGATTGTAAAGGCCGTAGGGAAGAACTTTAAGGTAGATATGGCAGATCCTGTAATGAAGGGAAAGGAGATTCCAGTTACACTTAGCGGAAGGGTAGTGAACAGACCTATCAAGGTAGATAATAAGAACCTGAGGATCACCTGTCTCTCTTTGGGAAATCCCCATTGTGTGATATTTGTAGAAGATGTAGAGAACTTCCCCGTAGGGCAGATTGGTCCGGCGGTGGAGGCGCTCTCTATCTTTCCAAATAAGACAAATGTGGAGTTTGTGCAACCGCTGAGTAAAGAGCTTATCAAGATGCGCGTGTGGGAACGTGGTGTAGGGGAGACGGATGGGTGTGGAAGTGGTTCTTGCGCTGCCGCGGTCGCCTCAGTACTAAACGGGTTTACAGGGAGGAAGGTAGATGTAGAACAACGGGGTGGAAGGCTTACTGTGGAGTGGGACCAAAAGACATCCCATGTCTTTCTCACCACGTTTGCCTCAGTCGTCTTTAAGGGTGAGGCGAGGCTTCAGTAATCCTACCTAGAGGTGTTTATGTATAAAGGGGTGTTTGCTGCAGTAGCTACGCCATTTAAGGATGGCAGGGTTGACCTTGATGCCATGAAAAGACATATCCTCTGGCTCCTTGAAAACGGGGTAGCCGGAGTTGTGGTGTGCGCCACTACAGGCGAGGGCCCAACCCTAAAGACTGAGGAGTATAGGCTCATCGTGGATGCTATAGCGAGGGAGATGAAGGGAAAAGGAACTTTGATAGCAGGCGCAGGTTCTAATTCTACTATGAGGGGGATTGAATTGGCTAAGGTAGTCATGGAGGCAGGTGCCGATGCCACACTTCAGGTTACGCCATATTACAACAAGCCCACTGAGGAGGGGCTCTATCAGCACTTTAAGTTGATTGCAGAAGAGGTGCCGTGTCCTCACATCTTGTACAATGTCCCTTCGCGGACGGGCGTAAACATGTCTCCGTCTGTTGTGGCAAAACTCTCTAATATAAAAAACATAGTGGGCGTAAAAGAGGCCAGCGGTAACTTAAGCCAGATAGAGGAAATCAAAAAGGTGGTTCCACGCGACTTCTCTATCCTCTCTGGCAACGACGACCAGAATTTGGACATATACAAACTTGGCGGTTGTGGAACTATATCTGTTACGGCAAATATAGCCCCGAGGCAGGTTGTGGAGGTATATCGCCTCTTTAGCGGAGGGAATCTGGAAGAGGCAAGGGCACTTCAGGAGAGGCTTTTGCCGCTGAACAAGGCAATGTTTATAGAGACCAATCCAATACCTGTAAAGACGGCGCTCTCCCTCATGGGTTTTATGAGCGAGGAGTTTCGCCTTCCATTGACACCCATCTCACCCGAAAATAAAAAATACTTGATAAAGATCTTGAGATCTTATGAATTGATTGATTGATGGTAAGGATCGTTATAAACGGCGCTACTGGGAAGATGGGGCGGATGGTTGTTTCCGTTGCTTTAAAGGATCCTGATCTAAAAATAGCAGGCCTCGTAAGCAGTCCAAGACACAAAGGCGAGAGGATAGAAGATCTCCCTGTGACAGATGATATCTATACCGTCATAGATGGGCCTTGTGTCGTTATAGATTTTAGCCACCCTTCTGCCCTACGCCAGCTTGTGGAGGCCGCCACTAGTAAAAATATCCCCCTCGTCATTGGAACCACAGGTTATGGAGGAGACGAGATGCGCTTGATTTATGAAGGCGCGTCCAAGATACCTATACTTTTTTCGCCGAATATGTCTGAGGGTGTAAATCTCTTCCTGGGGCTTGCTAGGCGCGCAGCCTCTGTCTTAGGGCACGGTACGTCGGCCAAGATTACAGAGAGGCACCATGTTCACAAGAAAGATGCGCCGAGCGGGACAGCGAAGCGTCTCAAAGAACTTGTCTCTAAATACATAGATGGCGTGGAGATAAAATCGATAAGGGAGGACGAGATTATAGGTGATCATGAAATCTTGTTTGCGCGCGAGGGAGAAGAGATTCGACTCTCCCACTCCGCGCTGACGCGCGAGATATTTGCCAAAGGGGCTATTCATGCGTCAAAATGGATAGTAGGGAAGCAGCCTGGGCTCTACAGCATGGATGATGTTATATTTGGAGGAGATCGTGTTTGAGGCAAGCAAAAGGATCAAGGAACTCCCGCCTTATCTCTTCGCCAAATTAGATGAAGAGGTTAGGGAGGCGAAGCGCGCTGGGATGGATATCATAGACCTTGGCGTTGGTGATCCCGATATGCCTCCACCCAAGAGGATGCTAGATGAGCTAAAGTGCCTGATCGATTCTCCGCGCATACATAGCTACCCGCCATATGGGGGGACCGCCGCCTTAAAAGAGGAGGCGGCGCTCTTTCTAAAGGAGAGACATGGTGTAGATATAGATCCAAGGTCTCAGGTGCTCATCCTCATCGGGTCTAAGGAAGGGTTGTCTCATCTCCCATTGGCGGTCATAGATAATGGGGACATAGTCGGCGTGCCAGATCCCTACTTTCCAGCATATCTCCACGCCACTATACTTGCTGGCGGAAGGCCTTATATGATGAGGCTTAGGGAAGAGGACGGTTTTCTTCCACGCCTCTCTGATATACCAAAGGATATCCTAAGTAGGACGAGGCTCGTCTTCTTGAACTATCCAAACAACCCTACTACCGCGACAGCTACGGCCGATTTTTTTGAAGAAGTGGTATATTTGGCACGTAAGTATGGCTTTGTAGTCTGTCATGACGCTGCATACATAGACATAGCCGTTCAAAATGCCAAGCAACCTGCGCTCATGTCTATCAAGGGCGCCAAAGATGTCTCTGTGGAAATTTTTACCTTCTCGAAGGTGTTTAATATATGCGGCTGGCGGATAGGTGTGTGTGTGGGAAATAAGGATATCATATCTTCCCTCCTCAGGACGAAGATGGTAGTAGACTCGGGCCAATTTATGGCATTGGAAGAGGCCGTTAGGGTAGGGATTCGTGAGTGCAGCAATTTTGTAGATGATATGTGTGATGTATACAAAGAAAGACGGAAGGTCTTGGAGGATGCACTTGTTAGGGCCGGATTTGTCTGTTATCCAACTACTCATACATTCTATATATGGGCAAAGGTTCCACAAGGATTGGACTCCGCCGGTGCTACTAGTAGGTTATTAGAGGCGACTGGCGTGGTGGCTGCGCCGGGTTCTGGCTTTGGGGAGGGCGGTGAGGGTTATGTAAGGTTTTCGCTCACTGCCCCAACGGAAAAGATTTGTGAGGCGGCCTCTAGGATATCTGCTGCTCGCTTGATTTGATATGAGTCATGTTGCGTATATAGGTGTAGGCTCCAATCTAGGTGATAGGAGAAAGAACTGCCTCGATGCCATCCGCTCCATAGAGGCCTCAGGCGATATCTTTGTGGTAAAGGTGTCTGGCTGGTTCGATACCCCACCAGAGGATATTTCGATTGGTCAATCTAATTTTATAAATGGGGTTGTGAAGGTAGAGACGTCCCTGTCTCCACGCTCCCTCCTTACTCGACTCATGGATGTAGAGGAGTTGATGGGGAGACCTCGGGTTAGGGAGAAGGGGATGCCGCGCACTATAGATCTAGACATACTCATCTACGATGATATAATCTTGGAGGAAGAAGACCTAAAGATCCCGCACCCGCTCCTACACAAAAGACTATTTGTCTTGAGACCCCTTTGTGATATAGATCCATCCTTAGTCCATCCCGTTCTTGGGGTGAGTGTTGAGGAGCTCCTTAGGAGGCTTGTTGGATGAGATTTTTATTCTACCTCGTTGTGCTTTTTGTCGTATATCTCGTATGGAGGTGGAGCGACGAGAGGTACAAAAAGAGGTATAGGGGAGAGGGATGGGCAAAGAAGGAGACGAAGGCGAGCGAGCTTGTTCAAGATCCGGTCTGTAAGACCTATGTACCGAAGGAGCAGGCGGTAGAATTTGACGGACACTACTTCTGCAGTGAAGAGTGTAAAGATGCCTATTTGGGTAAATAGATAGGAGGTGTTATGCAGATATTTATCGATACGGCAGATATAAATGAGATAAGAGAGGCAAACTCAATGGGGGTCATAGATGGCGTGACTACGAATCCGACCCTGATGTCAAAGACCGGGCGCGATTTCAATGTGGTTGTGAAGGAGATACTAGAAGAGGTGAGCGGACCAGTAAGCCTCGAGGTGGTATCTTTGGACTCAAAAGGCATGGTGGAGGAGGCGACAAGGCTTGCATCATTGGGAGGGAATGTTGTCATCAAGATTCCGTCCACAGTAGAGGGCCTGAAGGCGATAAGGGAGCTTGCGAGCAAAGGTATTCAGACAAATGCCACGCTCTGTTTCAATCCAAATCAGGCGCTACTCGTTGCAAAGGCAGGCGCTACATACGTAAGTCCGTTTGTTGGGAGGGTTGATGATATCTCGCTTGAAGGGATGGGGCTTGTTGCTGAGATAAAGAGGATATATACAAACTATGGTCTTCGCACAAAGATAATAGTTGCAAGCGTAAGGAATCCCGTGCATGTGAGAGATGCAGCGCTCTTGGGTGCAGATGTGTGTACGATCCCATTTGCAGTCATCAAACAGCTCATGAATCATCCGCTGACAGATATAGGCATAAAGAAGTTTTTGGAAGATTGGGAAAAGATAAAGAAGTAACTACATCCGCTCTAGGTTCTTAGCACTAAAGAGCGGATTGAATTCCAGTTCAAATGAGATTATGTTATGGAGGAATTCCACCTCCAGCCAGAGTGGAAGAGATTCATGGTCTTTTAGCTCCACACTCCCACCCAACGACTCGATGATATTTACGAGTCTTCTCTTCATCTCCTTTAGTTCGCGCTCTGAGGTGTCTTTGAATATCCCATGTATCCTTTTTATCGTGTACTCCATAAGGGCCTCCTTTTGGCCCAGCTATCATTACAATTTTGGTGCCTGTGGAGCTATTTGAAATCGTTCATGAAATAGTTATGCAATCAGACTTTATGTGTATGGTGTCTACATAGGGTGTATTAAAGATGGACAGCCTCTAGGTGTTTTTGAGACTTAGGAGCACTCCCCTCGCGGCCGCTTCTAGCGCCTCGTATACCCCCTTCCCCTTTATCGCAACGGTTTCAAAGTCTGGGAGGCGGCGCGGGTTCAACACGGCCCTAAGTCGGTCTGTTGGGACCACGTCTGGGAGGTCGCGCTTGTTGTATTGTATGACTAGCGGAATCGAATCCAAATCCATTCCCCATGATGCAGCGATCTCTTTTAACTCCTCCATGCTTTCTATGTTTTGTTCCATCTTTTCAAGCTGCGAGTCTGCAACAAAGACGAGCCCATCCAGTCCCTTGGATATGATCTTCCTATTGGCGTCGTATGTGGCATCACCAGGCACAGTATAGAGATGGAGCCTTATAGTATAGCCCTTTATCTTGCCTAGTGTGAGGGGTACGAAGTCAAAGTAGAGCGTCCTATTTTCATCTGATGTAATAGAGACCAAGTCGCCTTTTAGTTCGCGTTTTACCTTGCCAAGTATAGAGGTAAGTGAAGTAGATTTTCCTCCCCTCGGTGGTCCATAATAGACAATCTTGCAACTGATTTCTTTCCTTTCTTCGTTTACAAACGCCACGGGCGGATTCTATTCGAATCCGCCCGGACAAGTCAATCAAGAAACATAATTATCAGGATTTAAGGATCATCTAAAGGCACATACTCCAAAGCATCGCATTTCACCATCGTTTACAGGTATTGTGGGTGCATGTCTTTGTGCAGGCTCTTTTTTATCCCTTGATTCTTGTGTCAGCTGGGCAGTTTTTTGTTCGGTCTTTGGTGAGCATGCCTTTCCCGTATTTTCCCATTGATACCTGATGTAACCTGGGCCTGCCTCGCTCGTGGACTTTGGTTTCTCTCCACAGAAACACTTCTCTTCATAGTTGGTCATTACAAAGCCCTTGCCAATTGGACCCTCTTCAAAAATTAATCTCTTTCTTCTAAATAAGGCACATGTATTCTCTGCAGATATCTTCGCATAGCACTGAGCCATGTCGTTTACATACATGTCTAGCGCCATCCCCCTTTCGGATATCAGAGTTACGCCTTCTGCCGCCTCCCTTGCTGTTATCTCCCCGAGGGTATTCATGTACGCAGCAGTTGCTTCCTCTATGCATTTTTCTACCCTGTCTCCCATCTCCATCCTCCTTTGTTTAAGGGTTGGTTTTTATTTCTGCCTATGTATCGGCGATATCTGCAAATTGTTGCTACGAAATTTATAATCAATTTTTATGCAACTTGCAAGAAAAATCCCTGCAATAGGCAAAAATAAATATATGTGAACTCCGCGCATTGTGTAGTTGTATAGTGTGATTTTTATGAAATTTCCTTAGGCTGTCTTTCCCTCATTCTTCCACCAGCTTCCTTCAGAGAGGTATTTGTAAAATCTCCACTGCTCGGCGGCGTACGCCTTTGCCTCTGATGCAAGCTCTTTTGCGCGCTCCGGTGCCGTCTTCATCAGGATTCTGAAGCGGTTCTCTCCGCTTAGGTATTCCTCAATAGGAAGGGTAGGTTCCTTGCTGTCTAGTTGGAGCGGATTTTCTCCCTTCTCCTTTAAGAGCGGGTTGTATCTAAAGAGTATCCAGTGTCCTGATGCTACGGCCTTCTTTTGTTCCTCCATCCCCTTCGACATATCTATTCCGTGTGCGATGCAGTGCGAGTACGCAATGATGATAGATGGCCCGTCATATGCCTCTGCCTCCAGGAAGGCGCGTATCGCCTGCTGAGGATCTGCGCCGAGCGCAACCTTTGCTACATAGACATAGCCGTAGCTCATTGCCATGAGGGCCAAGTCCTTCTTTTTGGTGGATTTGCCGGCAGCCGCGAATTTTGCCACCGCACCGATCGGCGTGGATTTAGAAGACTGCCCGCCTGTATTGGAGTACACCTCCGTATCCAACACCAGTATGTTTACATTCTCGCACTGTGCAAGGACGTGGTCGAGTCCGCCATAACCTATATCATATGCCCAGCCATCACCTCCCACTGCCCATACGGATTTCTTTATGAATACATCTGCAACAGCGTCGAGCAGACGGCCATTTGGCCCTTTGCATTCCTTAAGGAGCATCTTTAGTGTCTCCACGCGCCTCCTCTGCGCCTCTATCTCTTCTTGATTTGTCTGCTTGGAATTGAGGATCTCTTTTAACAACTCCTTTACCTTTGCGTCACAACTCTCTCTGTCTATAACCTGCCTTGCCAATTGGTTGACGTATTTCAGCTGGTTGTCTACCGAAAGCCTTGCGCCAAATGCCGCCTCAGCATTGTCCTCAAATAGAGAATTTACCCATGTAGGACCTCTGCCATCCTTCCTTGTGCAGTATGGTGTGGTTGGGAGGTTCCCTCCATATATAGAAGAGCAGCCCGTTGCATTGGTTATAATAAGTCTGTCGCCGAAGAGCTGCGTGAGGAGTTTTATGTAGGGCGTCTCACCGCACCCTGCACATGCACCTGAAAATTCAAATAGGGGCCTTACATATTGGAGACCCTTCATGGTATCGCGGCGGAAGCCGCCGACGTCTCCTTTGGGCTCCGGGAGCGACAAGAAGAATTCCCAGTTCTTTTCCTCTTCCTCTTTGAGAGTTAGGGCAGGCGCCATCTTTAGCGCGCCCTTCTCCTTTGCAGGACAATTTTCTGCGCAGAGTCCGCAACCGGTGCAATCAAGCGGCGCTACTTGTATAGTAAATAGATATTCCTCTAAGCCCTTAGATGGCTTTGGCGTTGTGTATTTAAATGTCTTGGGGGCATCCTTTATAAGATCCTTTGGGTAGATGTTTGCCCTGATGGCGGCATGCGGACAGACTAATGTACACCTCCCACACTGGACGCATGTATTTGGATCCCAAACAGGGATATTTATTGCGATGTCCCTCTTTTCATATTGCGATGTTGCAGTAGGCCATGTTCCATCTTCAGGGAGCGACGAAACAGGAAGCTCGTCCCCTTCACCAAGCATTATCTTTAGGGTGACATTCTTTACAAATTCCGGTGCGGAGTCTGGGATGAAAGATGGCAATTCGCGTCCGGTGACTTTGTCTGGATAGTCCACCCTTTCCACGTTAGATATTGCAAGGTCAACCGCACTTATATTTTGAGATACTACCTTTTCGCCCTTCTTTCCATAGGTTTTCTTTATCGCCTCTTTTATAGCCTCTATTGCAGTTGATTCATCTATGACGCCTGCTATCTTAAAGAAGGCAGCCTGCATTATTGTGTTTATTCTAGCCCCCAACCCTAGCTCTTCTGAGATCTTTACCGCATCTATTACATAGAATTTTAGTTTCTTTCTTATGATCTCGCGCTGGATGTGCGCGGGGAGATGATTCCATACCTCGTCTTTGCTGTATGGAGCATTTAGTAAGAATATGCCTCCATCTATTGCATGCTTTAATATATTGTATCTCTCTAAAAAGGCGAAGTTGTGACACGCCAAGAACCTGGCCTTTTTTATAAGATATGGTTTACATATCTTTTCATGCCCGAAGCGGAGGTGAGAGATGGTTAGTGCACCAGCCTTTTTGGAATCGTAGACAAAGTATCCTTGCGCATAGTTGTCCGAATGCTCTCCTATTATCTTGATTGAGTTTTTGTTTGCACCTACCGTTCCATCTGAACCGAGTCCGTAAAATACGGCTTCGTAGACATCCCCTTCTATGTCAAACGATTCGTCTATATTTAGGCTTGAGTGTGTGACATCGTCGTCTATACCGACTGTGAAATGGTTCTTTGGAAGTGGTTCTTTTAAGTTGTCGAATACCGCCTTCACCATTGGCGGTGAAAATTCTTTTGAACCAAGGCCATACCTACCTCCTACGATCTTTGGATACTCCTTTAGTTTGCCAAAGCCTCGCTCCATTGCTTCGCCGACTGCAGTCCTCACATCTTCGTATAGCGGTTCACCAATTGCGCCGGGCTCTTTTGTCCTGTCCAAGACCGCTATTGACCGCACAGTGGGCGGCAAGACTTCGACGAAGGCCTTTGCGTCAAAAGGACGATAGAGTCTTACCTTCACGACGCCTACCTTCTCCCCCTTTTTGTTCAAGTATCTTACAGTTTCTTCTACTGTTTCGCCTGCCGATCCCATTATCACTATTACACTTTCGGCATCTTCTGAACCGAAGTAGTCGAAGAGGTGGTAGCGCCTTCCTGTTAACGTTCCGAATTTATCCATCACCTTTGAAACTATAGAAGGACAGGCATTGTAATATTTATTTACCGCCTCCCTGGATTGGAAATAGACATCTGGGTTCTGCGATGTGCCTTTAATTGTAGGGCGCTCTGGATTCAGTCCACGATTTCGGTGTGCTATGACATATGTGTCATCTATCATAGCACGCATCTCGTCAAATGAGAGTTCATCTATCTTTTGTATCTCGTGTGATGTGCGAAAACCGTCGAAAAAGTGTACAAATGGTATGCGGGACTCAAGGCTTGCCGCAACAGCTATTAATGCGAGGTCCATTGCCTCTTGAACGCTTCCAGAAGAGAGCATTGCCCAGCCAGTCGAACGAACTGACATTACATCAGAATGGTCGCCGAATATCGAGAGTGCATGTGTTGCTACAGACCTCGCCGCTATATGAAATACTGTGGGGCAAAGCTCTCCTGCGATCTTAAACATCTCTGGTATCATAAGGAGAAGCCCTTGAGATGCGGTAAATGTGGTTGCTATAGAACCTGCGAGGAGCGCGCCATGACAAGCAGCAGAGGCCCCCGCTTCGGATTGCATCTCTTTAACTGTCGGCACGCTTCCCCATATGTTTTTTTCTCCCATTGCAGACTTTTCATCTGCAATCTCGCCCATATCGGACGATGGTGTAATTGGATAGATAGCTATTACCTCACTCGTTGCGTGCGCTACATGTGCTACTGCACTGTTACCGCTGTGAAGAGCCTTTTTTCCCATCTCCCCCTCCTTTAAACTTTATGTATCCAGATACCTTAAAAAGTGGTTTTTTATAATTCGTGCCTTGCCTCAATGGCTCTGGATATGGTTACTTGGTCTATATATTCAATATCTCCGCCTATTGGCACTCCACTTGCTATCCGCGTCACCTTTATACCAAGCGGCTTTATTGCCTGCATTATATACATGGCAGTTGCGTCTCCTTCAGCGCTGGGATTGGTGGCGATTATGATCTCCTTTACAACGCCGTTGGATAATCTGGCGAGCAGTTCCTTTATTCTCAAATCTTCTGGGGATACTCCGTCCAATGGAGATATTACGCCATGCAAGACATGGTATTCGCCCCTGTAAGCTCCGCTCTTTTCTATTGCTGCGAGGTCTGAAGGGTCCTCTACAACGCATATTGTGGTCTTGTCCCGCCTCGGGTCCCTGCATATGATACACGGGTCCTTATCGGAGAAATTTGAGCAGATGGAACAGAGCGAGACCCTTTCTTTTACATCTGCCAGCGCCCCCCCGAACTCCCTTACAAATTCCGGCGGTGACTTTAAGATATAGTAAGCAAGCCTAGTTGCGGTCTTCTCGCCTATACCTGGAAGTTTTGCAAATATTGAAATGAGTCTCTGAATAGGGTTTTTAATACCACTGTCGTTCATCTATTCCCTCTCATCCAATGATCCAAGTTTTTCTCCTATGCGTATCTCCTTTATATCCGCTCC
>Ga0078972_1005416_pt1 | contig 32456 bp, 26 predicted proteins | sample YelNatPaOPGAMG01_FD_67568 | JGI IMG/M metagenome (GOLD analysis project Ga0078972, IMG submission 67568) | Hot spring thermophilic microbial communities from Obsidian Pool, Yellowstone National Park, USA - OP-RAMG-01 (SPADES assembly) (version 2) | ecosystem: Environmental > Aquatic > Thermal...
TTACATTACTCATATTCTCACCCTTATTTTAATCGTGCCTAAAATACTCTATCTCAAAGCAATTAAGAAATCAAAAACCTTAATTCTTCTCTAAAACCACATAAATTGGGCAATTCTTCAATCATGCAGGCATTGTTAACAATCAACTCCGTCAATGTCAAATAAATTTCATTCATTCAGGTACAGCTGGCAATCATTGATATTTGTAAAATCTCCAGATTCCGGGATTCAGGCAGGTCAGAATATATGCTTAGTTATAAGCGATTTCATAAATTAAAATATAACACCCCATCTGCCCTGTGTAGACTCCCTCCATAAGAGGGGAATTTTACTTACCAACTTCTCACTTAATCACATACCATTGCATCTGGCGAAGATACCACCGATAGCTAAATCTTTACTTCTCTTAATCTGTTTTTCTTGCATTTTCGGAAGTGTACGGGTAGATTACCGGGGACGGTTTTTATATTCTGAGGTCTTATGATATGAAGAAGGTAACTCTGGTTTTTATATTTGTAATAATCCTTTTCACCCTCGAGGGTTTTATCTGCGCTCAGAAGGAGAGTGTCAAGAGTCAGCCACAGGTGATAAAGGAGATACCTGAGGTCACAGTGGCCAGCGCGGACAGACTATCTGAACTGACACAGAATGGCAGGGAGTTCATAAATTTTTATGAGAAGAACCGAAGCACTTTGCAGTACAGAGACCTTATAGGGCATCTATCTGAGATCGCGGACAGACTAAAGTTTGATGAGGTAAACAAACTCATTCCCCTCACAACAAATGAAGCGAGTGAGGTACTACACTACAGGCTCATCAGGTTCTATCTCCACTACTCAGAATTCAGTAAACTCTACAAGGAGATACTCTCCTTTGAGCGGGAGTTCCCACAGTCTCTCTTCATTACAGAGGTCAACTCCATCAAGAAACGAATCGAGAAACTGGTAACTGTCTCCCCAAACAAGATTGGGGTCCTCCTCCCCCTCTCGGGGAAATACAGAAACTTTGGTGAGCAGTTTATAAAGAATCTGGAGCTCTTCGAGGGTTTTATGAGAGTGGAAAACCCAGACGAGAAGGACCTGAGATATATAAGCACTGACGGGATAGAGTTTGTATTCAAGGATACAGAAGGAGAGGAGTCGAGGGTAGAGAAGGCGGTAATGGAACTCATAAACAACGAGAATATTATCGCCATCTTAGGACCTGTATTCATTCAGGAGAGTGAAAAGGCGGCATATCTCTCAAGCAGGTACAATATCCCCATCATAATACTCTCCCGAAAGGACGACATCACCTCGGCAGGTGAGTATGTGTTCAGGAATTGCCTCACAAATAGATTGCAGGCCACTGAGATAGCCAGATACGCCATACAGAAACTGAATCTGGAGAGATTTGCTATTATCTACCCTAACAACAATTACGGGGTAGAACTCACAAACTACTTCTGGGATGAGGTGGAGAGGAATAACAGGGAGGTGACCGGGGTAGAGTCATACGATGTGGACCAGACCACCTTTACCGCACCATCTCGCAAGATTACTGGTAAATTCTACCCTGAGTTGAGGACAAAGAGGAAGGATGAGGAGATTGAACTACCAAAATGGGCAGAGGGGCTCTCTGGGGCAAGACTCGAGGCACTCTTAAAAAAGATGAAAGCAAACTTCCCACCCATTGTAGACTTTGACGCCCTCTTCATACCCGATTATTATGATAAGGTCTCTCTCGTAGTCCCCGCAGTTGCCTATGAAGATGTTATGTTCACAAATGCCACAAAGAAGGAGATAGAGAACGCAGAGAAGGTACTGGGCATAAAGAACATAAAACCCGTCCAGTTACTTGGCGCAAATGGATGGAACTCGGAGGAGCTTATAAAGAGGATGGGCAAATACGCCGAGAATGCCATATTCATCGATGGATTCTTCGCCGATTCAGAGAATGAATACACCTCAAAATATGTACAACTCTTTACCTCTAAATATCAGACAAAACCCAATCTCATAGATTCACAATTCTACGACACCATCTTAATCACACTCCACATATTGAGAAACAGGAAGCCTCAGAGTCGTGAGGAGTTTGTAGAATCCCTCAAGAGACTCTCAGGGGTATTCGGCTCCGGAGGTGAATTGAAGGTAAATGAGAAAAGAGAGGTCTTAAGGCCACTGAAGATTCTAACCGTCAAAGATCGGAAGATTGTAGAGATGGATGAGATCAAATTCTGATGAACTCCCTTCTCCTCTTAAATTCAATTCTTATAGCCCTCCAGACTCAGACCTACTATCATCTAAGACCTGAAACATCTTTGGAGGGCGAAAGGGATAGTTGCTACTCCTGTCACACCTCTATTGTCCTCGATAAAAAGGACTTTCTCCCCGTCATCCTCGAAAGAAGATCAATCCACTACAAAAAGGATGTCCACTGCTCTGACTGCCACAAAACCTCAGGCAGGTTGATCCGAAGTGGAAATCCATCTCAAAGGGATAGGATATTCTCCGCCTGTCCACTCTATAAAAGAAATTTCCGGGACACAAATAAGATAAACGAGACCTGCGGTGCCTGCCACAAAAGGGAGTATGAGGATTTCCTCTCGGGTGTGCACAGGAACAAACTCAACTGTGTATACTGCCATTCAAATCACGGCATTGAGGGGGCAACACTCGACATCATCCGCCCGGAGAAGTGCTCTACCTGTCACCGATACCCCGATGTTGCGCCTGTGAAGGACGAGTTCAGAAAGGCCGAGACGATACTTATGGCCTCCGAATCTTATCTAAGTCGCATACATGAGGATATGCCAGAGATATTCGATAAATATACAAAGAAGATTGCCTCGGCAAGGGATTCTATGAGGACCCAGAGGCATAGGTTCTCTCGAGAGGATATCACAAGCAATTCCAATTACATACTCCTCCTCTCAGGGCATATACGGAAGGAGATCATCGCCGAACAGAAGAGGATAAGGGTAAGAAGGATTATCAATACAGGAATTGGCATTATCATTATGCTTGCCATTACAGGCGTTTTATACTACATATACCAGTACTATAAGTGGAGAAGGACTTTGAATAGAAAGTAACCTTTTCAAAAAGGAGTCTGGATATGAAAACAAGAGAGATTGGATTAATCGTATTTATCGCTGTTATGATCTGCTCTACCCTCCTTGCTCAGGAGAATCAACCCAAAAAACCCGGGAAGATTACAGAGGAGACGGTATTGCAGATATCCAGTGATGCAATCAACAGGTTTTATAACGATGAGAAGCCCAAACTGCTGGATGAGACTAAAAAGATTGTAGAAGAGGCGGTGAAGGCCGCTCAGGAGGAGAATAAGAAGAGTCTGGAGGAGCTGGAGAAGAGAATCCTTGAGGAAACTGATAAGAATATAGAGTCAAAGGGGAAGGCAATCTCAGAAGAGGTCGTCAAAACTAAACTGGATGAATATACAAAACAGAAAAAGGAGGAAGAGAGGCTCAGAGCCATCAACGGCCCGGGGTTTGTCTTCAATGAAGACACTACCATCAGATTCAATTTCGAGAATCTCATCAGAGGGGAGGCATATACAAACCTGACGGATGGGAATAGTTCGAATGATGACTCAGAGATGAGGGTACTTCAGAGGAGCATATTTGGAGGCAATATCTCCTATAAGAATCGCCTCTCTGCCACTTATAAATTGAGGTACACCAAGATGTGGGGTGCCCAGAATCAGAACCCCTTTGTCACACAGAAGACCACGGGTTACAATATCCCGAAGGATACAGTATTCTCCTCCATCTACAGGGGAGACTACGGGGTGGGCACTTACGAGGCAAGTATTGAGATCGGGAATTTCAGAGGCATACCACTGACCCTCTCTGCGGGGTTTATGCAACTCAACTATGGAGATGGGAGATTCATCGGGGCAAACAGGAGATGGTTCTTAGAAGCAGAGCCCTCTGCCGCTGCCATTCTGAAGTACACCTTCTCAAAACACCAACTACACCTCATCTACTCAAAGATAAGGGAGACAGAGGTAATCAATATCAACAACAAACTCTACATAACCCCTGGAGATGACTTAGTGGGGTTATACTTCATCGGGCATATCACCGATGACATTGCAATAGATGGCTACGGCTTCTACAATAGAATCGGGGTAACCAGTCAGTCCACCTCTGGAGAGGATATCAATATCGGTACAATCGGTATAAGGAGTGACTCTACTATAGGTGCCCTCAAATTCAATGGAGAGTTGATATTCCAGTTTGGAAAGAACAGGGACAGGGATCACATCGCTGGCGCAGCAGATCTCAATCTGAAATATACCCTTGCCCTGAATACATCCCCCTATGTATGGGCTGGCTTCTCCTATGCAACGGGTGATTCGGGCTCAAAGGATACATCCCTGCAATTCCTCCAGCCTTATGCCTCAAATGAGTGTAAATATGGTGTTTTGAACCTCGTATCCCTCTCCAATATCATAATCCCGAGGGTTGGGGCTGGATTTTACCCATTCCCGAGATTCAATGTCGCCCTCAACTATTATTATTACATCCTCGCCTCATCTAAGGGGATAGTCTATAATGGGGAGAATAAGATGGCATATTACGACCATACGGGGGAAAATGGCAGAAACTTTGGCTGGGAGACAGACCTTATACTCAAATTTAAGTACAATCAGTATCTCACCCTCTCGGCGGGATATGCCATCTCTCAGCCAATGGACTACCAGATAAATCAGACAAACTATCTCTACTCCGATGCAAGGGGTAATCCAGTATCATTTGGCAATGACTTTATACACTATGGCTTTGGGATGATTAACCTTGATTTTTAAATAGAGGTGTCTATGGCGAACACATACGAGTTTGAAATCAATACGAAGTTTTATCCTCAGGATGCGGTCTATTCTACTGCATACCTCCTCCTCGACAAATACTTTATAAAGCTCAAGAGCGGGAAGAAGAATACAATCATCTTACAACTCACATCACAGGAGAAGTTACAGAAGAAGGAACTTGAAGATATTATGAGGAGGATCGAACAGGAACTCATAAATCAGACATTGAGACTGAGGATTGCAAAGGAGAATAAGAATCTCAGAGAGTATATCCTCGGAAAGGCCCTTCTGGGCGCCCAGTTTGGTGTCGTTCAGGATACAATCCCTGAGGGCTCAGACGAGGCGGACTATATAGAGGATCCCTTGGGCATAGCCACACCCTGGGAGGAGAAGAATAAGAAGTCCTCTGAGAGGAAGGCAACCAGAAAGACAAAGAAGACTGCAAAGGGGAGTAAAAAGGGCTGAGATGACTCGCTCCCTTGTCAAAAGGCTTGATTCGAAATTAAAAAAGATTACAGACCATATCCTCGGTTTTGACATAGAGGAGCGGCTGAAGAGGATCCCTACCCCTGTAAACGACTTCGGTTACGACCCATTCGGGTTCAAGCCCGAGTCAATAAAATACGCAGCCCTTCCGGCATATCTGATCTATCGGTACTACTTCCGAGTTGAGGTCTATGGACTCGAGAATGTACCGGACAGGAATGTGATGTTCATAGCCAATCACGCCGGTCAATTGCCATTTGACGGATTTATAATCGCCGCCTCCCTTCTTCTTGAAAAGGATCCACCGAGGCTCGTCAGATCTATGGTTGAGAAGTGGGCACCTACCCTTCCCTTTGTCAACACATTCTTTTCGAGGACCGGCCAGATAGTTGGAACTCCCGAAAATGCCATAAAACTCTTGAATATGAAGGAGAGCCTACTGGTCTTCCCCGAAGGGACAAAGGGGATAAATAAGACCTTTGATAAGCGCTATCAATTACAGGAATTCGGGACCGGTTTTATGAAGATCGCTATGGCAACTCACACACCGATTGTACCTGTGGCTGTGATTGGTTCGGAGGAGCAGCAGATATCCTTTGTCAATTTAAAAAGGCTCGGGGCGATCTTTGGTATGCCCGGCTTCCCCATAACACTCACCTTCCCTTGGATATTCCCGTTCGGAATACTCCCCTACCCCGTCAAATATAGACTGCACTACGGGAGGCCTATGTATTTTGAGGACAAAGCCGATACTGACGAGGATGTCCTTGAGAGGAATGTGGCTGAGGTCAAGACCACCCTTCAGTCCCTTATCTACAAAGGGCTGAAGGAGAGAAAATCTATTTTCTGGTGAGCAAATGAAGGAATATATCCTCATAAGTGGCATCTGTGGAAACTTTGGAAGGGAGCTCGCCGCCTACCTTCACAAAGAGCATAAGATAATAGGTCTGGACAGGCGGGAGTTCAATGACAGACCCAAGGACATAATACACTTTCAGATAGATATAAGACGAAAGAAGATAGAGGAGATATTCAGGAAGTATGTAATAAAAACGGTTATCCACCTGAACATCATTCACGACCCGAGGGTGAGTTCGAAAGAACACTATGAATTCAATCTCACCGGGACTGCCAACATACTCGATCTGGCTGTTAAATACAGGGTACCTCATTTCATCTTTCTGTCCTCGGCTGATATATACGGACCATCCCCTGACAATCCCCTGTTTATACCTGAGACCCATCAATTGTACGGCTCAAAGAATATACCAATTTTGAGGGACCTCGTTGAGACAGACCTGCTCGTCCAATCCTACTTCTGGAAGGCCCCGGATATGACAACTACCATACTCAGACCCTGTCATATCGTGGGTCTCAACATACAAAACGGGGTTATGAAATATATCAAGGGGAGGATAGTCCCCACTGTGGCGGGTTTCAACCCTATGATACAGATAATCCATATGCATGATGTATTCAGGGCGATTGAGATGGTAATGAAGAGGCGTGAGATGGGGATATTCAATATTTCAGCACAGGATCAGATCCCGTTGCTTGTCCTGTTGAGAGAGATAGGCGTATCCCACCTCCCTGTACTACCGCCTTTTGAGAAGTCCATATTCAGGGGATTATTCGCCGCGGGGCTTATATCCATACATCCCGAGCAGGTGGACTTTTTGAAATACCCCTGTATGGTGGATGACAGTAGAATAAGGGAAAGGCTCTCATTCTCACCGCAGTATAAGATAACAGATATCATCAAAGAGTTGAGACTTACAACAAGATTATGAAGTTTATAGACGAGGCGGTCATATATTTGAAGGCTGGTAGAGGGGGGAACGGGTGTGTGAGTTTTAGAAGGGAGAAGTATCGTCCTTTTGGGGGACCCGACGGGGGTGATGGTGGCAGGGGCGGCGATATCATATTCATTGCCGACGCCCAGATAAGCACCCTCATAGACTTCAAGTACAAGAGGCACTACTTTGCAAAGAACGGAGAACACGGGAAGGGGTCAGATATGTACGGCAAGAGTGCAGAACCCCTGATAATAAAAGTACCCGTTGGAACCCTGGTATTCAACGACGAGACCAATGAACTCATTACGGAGTTTACGCAGGATGGACAGAGTGCTGTAATAGCAAGGGGCGGTAAGGGGGGATTCGGGAATATACACTTCAAGTCTTCAACCAATCAGGCGCCCCGGATAGCCACAAAGGGCGAAGAGGGTGAACAACTCAGAGTGAGACTGGAACTCAAACTATTCGCCGATGTGGGTATTATTGGTCTTCCCAATGCTGGTAAATCCACCCTTATATCCGTGGTATCCAATGCAAGACCAAAGATAGCAGACTATCCATTTACCACCCTGATCCCCAATCTCGGTGTAGTGAGGTACTCCGATGAGATCTCATTTGTTATGGCTGACACCCCGGGGCTCATCAAGGGGGCACACAGAGGGGCTGGACTGGGGGATAGATTCTTAAGACATATAGAGAGGTGCAAGATATTCGTACACATAGTGGCCTTCGATCCTGAACGGGACATAATAAGAGATATCGAGGACATTAACTACGAACTCAAGATGTACAATCCCGAACTTATGAAGAGACCGATGCTCATCGCCCTCAATAAGATCGACCTTCTGCAAAACGAAGACGAACTGAGGACAGTCATCAATAGGCTTAAATCAAGGTTCAAGAGATACAGGATAATACCTATCAGTGCCATCAACAGAACGGGGATAAAGGAGTTGTTAGATGCGATTGTAAAAGTACTTAACAGAAAGAAGAGGGATTATGAAAAGGGATCTACTACTGAATAGAGTAAAGGACTTAAAAGATGAACTGCAGAGACTCGGGGTAAAGAAAATGGTAATAAGCAGGGAGTGTAGCCTTGAAGAGGAGGTGGACAGCACAGTAGCCATACTCGTGGAGATGTGGGAGTCTACCTATGAGGGTTATAATAATGTTCAGGAGTTTCTATCCACCCATCTCTACGAGAATGTAGAGGTAATCCCTTATGACTTCTTCCTTATAAGCCTCGACGATCACTTCGATGAAGGGGCAATTGTAGTGGACCTCACCGAAAACTGAGGGCTGCCCCAATCTCTAACTAACGAGTATCCGTAGTTATATTTCGTTCAAAGAGGATCTTATCACTCAGAGATGCATTATACTCCTCATCCTTCAGAAAGCCAAACAGGTTCATTTTGTAGAGTATATTCTGAATCTTCTCGTACCACTTATCAGGCACCTCATTCTTCAAGTAATAGGTGTAGTATCTATTCGGGTTTGGGATTATAGAGGCAAGGTATGCCGCCTCAATAGGTCTTAAATCCTCAACGGACTTGCCAAAATAGTGCCGTGATGCCATTCCAATGCCAAAGATGTTTGGACCCCATTCTATACCGTTTAAGTAGATCTCCAGAATCCTCTGCTTTGAAAGGGCAGCGTCCAGTTCGATGGATAAGAGGAGTTCCTTTGCCTTTCTCAGGAGAGTCTTCTCCTTTGTCAGGAAGAGATTCTTGGCAAGCTGCTGGGTTATTGTAGAGCCACCTCGCAGGTAGGGTTTGTCATTCTGGATATTATCAATAATGGCACTCTCAATCTCCTTGAACTCCACCCCCTTATGAGAGAAGAACCCCGCATCCTCACTCGAGACCACAGCCCCGTAAACATATACAGGAATTCTCTCGAATGGTACATAATCAGGGTTATTACTCCCCACTACTACCTTTCGCCTCTTACCATTCCTATCCGTGAAATCATAGGTAAAATCCCCTTTTAAGTAATCGAGCCTTCTGGATATCTGCTCTGGATTTATTACCTCACCTGATATATCTATCCTGTCGATCTTCTTCTCACTGTTTAGATTCCCGCTCACACTCACCTTTGCCCGTATCTCCCCGGACATATCGAAACCCTCAAACTCCTCTCCATCAAAGAAGGCAACCAGATCGTTCAGAGCTGCCCTCTTTGTAGTGAAATTTATGGCATAACTACCCTTATAAAAACGACCTGAGATAAAGAATATGATATTACTCAAATCTACCTCTGACTCTTCGATTCGGAGCAGGTTTGATACAAGGGAGAGAGACACCTTCCCATTTACAAAGAATCTCTTTATCCTAAACGGTCTATCCTGAATCAAGGGATGCCTTATAGACATATTTTTGACAGTGACATTCTGAAACTCGGCGATCAGTTCATTTTTTGACTTCATCACCTGAATCGAGCCATCCAGCTTCCCGTCCACAAGTTCTGAGTATTTGAGGAGGTAGTTCTTCAATATAAAGGGGATATCAATATCTGAGAAGGTCACAATGGCAGACTTCCTTACAGGATTTAGATTGGAGATCCTTATTCTGTATCTATCTCTCAGTTCTACCTCAATAAATGAATCACCACCGGCATACCTGCCTGAGAGGGAAAACTCAGCCCTGTATTTTTTGTATTTAGCCAGACAACTCTCAATATAAAATCTAATATCGGGCTTTGATACATATGTAGTTGCAGAGGTGATACCACTCGACCCCTTCATACCCTCCAGATAATTCAGATCAAACTCCCCCTTTTCGCACCTCAATGTAAATGCGTTTCTCCCATAGACTAACTTTTTATAAATATCCCTTATTCTGCACCCCTCGAGGTTGGCAATTACCCTCTCTTTCTCTGCTGCCCTGATATACCTGAATTCAATACCCGAAATCAATCCTATATCACCTAACTCGTATGAGATAAAGAGGTTCTCAAACCTCAATCTCTGATTTATTGCATCATAGACCTTCTTCCTGAATCCCTCCGAATTTATGTACAACTTCAAAATTATAGATGGGAGAAATATGAGTAAAAACAGGGCTATAACGACATACAGGATTATCCTGTTTCTTCTTCTTGAGAAGAGTCTCATAAATTTATATCTTTGAGTCTTTTGAATTCCTCGGGATCGAACCTCTCAATCAATGACTTCAGTCTATTCAATTTCTTATCGAGGGGCACATTTATATCAAATTGAGACCTTAATAACCTTTCATCTCTGATATCCCCCTTATCGAGAAAGTCTATGCCGTGGAGCTCAATATGTAAATACTCCATCCTGCGCATCCTGTACATAAGGTAATTATAAAACCAGTCCCTGTATCCCATAATAAATGTCCCCACATAAGGCAGTCCAGAGAAACCCGCAACTGAGATAGGGAGTTCCAGGATCTTATTATCCCCCTCACTGTAGATCCTATTTTCGTCTGTAAAGTAAGGCTCCCTTCTGCCAAATGGCATATATATAGAGCCGCAGATACTCCTCGTCTTCCGCCCCGTAAGTCTGTACAAAAGTATTACCCCTGCCTTTGCAAAATAGTAGAATGGAGAGGGTAAAAGAGATGAGTCATACTTATAGCCCGACTCAATGAGTCTTTTTACAACATTCCTGTTGATATTGTAGCCGGGTGCCCTGAAACCCTCAACCTCAATTGAGAGCCTCTTTGAAATTATGTCCCTGCATCTATTAATCTCCTCTTCTATCTGACTTTCCTCGAGGAGTGAAAAGTCATATCTGTGACTATATGTGTGATTTCCTATCTCATAACCCTTATCTACAGCGGACCTCAGGAGGTCTACCGAATAGTCATTCCCCAGCTGCTCCCCCACTACAAACAGGGTTGGCTTTATACCCATATTGTCAAAGAAAGTGAATATCCTCTCAATGGCGGTAGAATATATGGGGTCTATCCCTGACTCATCATATCCCTCTATTCCGTGAATATCATAGTAGCATTTCAGGGGGTCGAGATCTATGGAGATAGAGAGCCTCTTCATTTTCTTCTCTTCTTCCTGACCCACCCCGGTATATTCTTCTGTGGTGTTCGGGATAGAGAGAGGGCTTCAGATGGGACATCCTCGGTGATCGTGCTACCAGCACCTATGTACGCATTCCTTCCAACCCTCACAGGGGCGACAAACTGTGTATCAGAACCCACAAAGACACCATCCTCGAGTACAGTTTCATACTTGTTCACCCCATCGTAATTACAGGTTATAGTCCCGGCACCTATGTTTACACCACTGCCAATCTTGGCATCTCCGAGGTAGCTCAGATGATTTGCCTTGCTCCTCTTACCTATGTATGTCTTCTTCAACTCAACAAAATTGCCGATATGAGCCTCCTCGTCCACAATGGTCTCGGGCCTGAGTCGGGCAAATGGACCCAGAATCGCCCCCCTCTTCACCACCGCCCTCTCAATATGGCAATAAGGCTTTATATGAACCCCATCTTCGATCTCACTGTCATTTATTATCACTCCGTTCTCAATCCTTACATTAGAGCCTATCTTACTCCTGCCCGAGATAAAGACTTGAGGGTAAATTATAGTGTCATTCTCTATGGTAACATCAATTCCAATGAAGGTAGAGGCGGGATCAAGAATGGTGACTCCACTCAACATCAGTCCCTTATTTATTCTCTGTTGCATAATGGAATTGAGCACAGAGAGCTCGTATCTGTTATTTGAGCCCAGCAGATACTCCATCCGGGACTCGAAGACTCGCACCTTCACACCATCTTCGATGGCATATTTGAATACATCGGTAAAATAGTACTCCTTCTGAGCGTTGTTAGACTTGAGCATCCTGATGTATTTTCTGACAATCCCGGTCTTGCAGAGATAAAGCCCCGCATTAACTTCCCTTACCCCCTTCTCAGCCTCAGTTGCATCCTTCTCCTCCACAATCTTCTTTAAATTCTTTTCCCCGTCCCTTATTATCCTCCCATATCCAGAGGGATTATCGGCAAAGAATGAGGTCACCACCAGATCTGAGTTCTTATATTCTTTAACCAGTTGCTGGATGACGGTCTCATCAATGAGGGGCATATCCCCGTAAACGAGTATAAACTTCCCCCCTTTTACACAGGGGAGGGCAATCCTCACCGCATCCCCGGTACCTCTCTGAACCTTCTGATATACGAAGCTGAATCTTACATCTTTAAATGAGCCCTTCAGATATTCTCTTACCAGCTCCCCTCCAAACCCAAGGACAACTACAATATCCCTAATACCCGCCTTTACAAGCCCCCTCACAGGATAGTATATCATCGGCTTATCAATCAGATTGTGCATAACCTTGGGGATGCTTGATTTGAACCTGACCCCCTTGCCCGCCGCGAGGAGTATCGCAGATATCCCATTTTTACTCATAACAGGTACCCTTATTTTTTCTTCCTGCTCTCTGTCTTCTTCTGAGCCTTTGCGGCCTCTTTCTTCTCCCCCTCTTTCTTAGCAGTTCTGGTCGCTTTTGTCTTCTTTGCCCCTTCAGTCTTTGCAGCCTTCTTCTCTGTAGCAGTCCTTGCACCCCTTCTCCTCTTTACCCCACCCTCAGCTTTTTCTTCCTTCTTCTCTTCCTCAGAAGGGGCCTTATGTGGTTCTGGCTCTATCTTCTCTTCAATCGGCCTTGCCTCTTCTACCCTTTGAACTGGTTCTTTAACAGGACCCCCCTTCTCCTCTTCAACCTTCTGCCCTACCACCTCTTCGGTCTTCTCTGTATGGACTATGTGAATCGGCGCCCCAATTACAGCATCTATCCCCTCAACAGGGGTATCCTTCTTCTGATTAACTATGGAATCAAAGACCATCCTTACAATCTGAGTCTGATTGTGAATGACGATCCTCTTTTTGAAATCCTCAAACCCCACGCCCCTGAATACCACTGAGATGAACTCCTCACAGAAATGTCTGTTGACCCCCTGAACCCCGGAGAAATCCAGAATGACATTGTTCTCTGGCTCCTTCCTGAGGGAATCAAGGACACTTATTCCAATCCTCTTTCCCAATTCGGGTGAACTCAAAAATCCGCCAAAGTCTTTTAAATTGATCCTCATAAAAGCCCTCCTTTACCTGATTTTTTCAATTATACTCTCATAAACTTTTCTGGATTCATTCAATACATCCTCGTGGAGGCTCCTACCCTTAGAATCCATAGTTACCACCGCCGGGAAATTCTCCACCTCGATCACCCACAGGGCCTCTGGTACCCCGAACTCCTCTAGTTTATACACATCCTTTACCCTTTTTATCCTCTCTCCAATATAGACTGCAGCCCCACCTACGGCGTGGAGATATACTGCCCCGAAATCCACAAGACCCTGAAGCGTCTTCTTACCCATCCCCCCCTTCCCGATGACACCGCGGAGCCCATATCTCTTTATCACCTCAGCCTGATAGGGTTCTTCCCTTATACTCGTTGTGGGACCTGCGGCTTTGAACATATACTCTCCATTCTCCTTCACAACAATAGGTCCGCAGTGATAGATAAAAGTACCGCTCAGGACCTTTCTCAGTTCCTCGTCATCGTTCTCGATTAGATACTTGTGAGCAGCATCCCGCCCGGTAACTATTATTCCGGAGATCTCCACCTCATCACCCGCATTGAGCCTCCTTATCTCCTCTTCGGTAACTGGTGTCTTTATCCTGATCATCAAACCTCCCGTATATCGCAAAGCACCTTAACACAATCATTTACAAATATCAATAAAACATATAAGCCTTTATGTTTTTCGGAAAAGTTTACAGATTTTGAAAGTTTATGGAGTTAAGATGTAAAGTTTGTCTCTATGGATTATTTCCAGCAAATTACCCACCCATTGATTTATTTAATTACAAGCCCTTTACGATAGGGAAATTTTTACTTACCAGCTCCTCACTTAATCACATATCCATTATAACTGGCGAAGATACAACTGATAATTATATCTGCGCCCTTCGGGAAAGGGTTGAGGGGTTATATTTTGTCTTACCTGAAGTAAGCCGAAGAGATTCGAGGGAGTTGCAGTTTAAGTATATCGCACCGTGGTCATCCTCCACCCTCCCCTTCAATAAAAACACATTTCCACCGGAGAGTGCCTTCCTGTTCTTTCTGTATGCCTTCGGGAAGAGGGTGACCTCAAAGATATCCGTCTCGTCCTCAAAGGTGAGGAACTCCATAACTTCATTCTGGCGTGTGAGCACCGGCTTCTCAGTAATGAGGATACCCGCCATCACCACATACCTGTTCAGATATCCTGCCATATCCCTCGCCTTCACAATTGGACGACCTTCAAAGAGAGATCGAAACCCCTCAAGGGGGTGAATTGTTAGGGGGAAGCCAAATATGGAATACTCCAGTTCAACGAGTCTCTCTCTGGAATATGGTGGTATCTCTATCCCCTCCCCACCCATCCTGAAGAGGGAGAACCTGCTGCCGGGTTTTGAGAGTATATCCGCCTTAAATAACAGGTTCGGGCGATTCTCAACACTACAGAGTCTATCAAACGCACCCGACAGGATCAAAAGTCTCAGGTCACTAAATGGTATGCCCGACAGCCTCCTCATAAACTCCTCGAATGACTGGAAGTATCCATTCCGCTCCCTCTCCTCGATTATCATATCCATACTCTCGCTCTTAAGAGAGGAGATGTCCTCAAACCCGAGCCAGACAGAGTCCCCGCACCCGTATGCCCTCCTTCCTGAGATATTAATATCAGGGGGGTGTATTCTCAGCCCCATCCTCTTCCCCTCAGAGACATATGCATATGTAGAATAATATCCACCCTTGTTGCCAATGACCGCCGCTATAAACTCCGCAGGGAAGTGAGCCTTTATAAAGGCAGACATAAACGAGACCTGAACATAAGAGGCAGAATGGGGCTTGCAGAAGGAATACCCTCCAAATGACTCGATCATCTCCCAGATCTCCTTAAGTGCCGATATCTCCACGCCCCTCTTTAAACCCCCTTCAAAAAATCTCTCTTTATATACCCCTATTCTGAGTCCCCTATCCTTCTTCGATAAGGTCTTTCGGAGTCTGTCCGCCTCCTCGTAGTTAAACCCCGCAATCTCCATAGCCACCTTCATAACATCCTCCTGATAACACATAATCCCGTAGGTCTCAGAGAGGAGGTTCTCGAGGGCTGGATGAAGGGGTTTATACGGCTTACCCCTGAGCCTCTCCACATACTCATTTATGTATCTGTTTGCAGCAGGTCTGATGATGGAAGTATGTATAACCAGGTGCTCGAAATCTGCCACCCCCGCCTTCTTCTGAAGCTGTCTCATCGCAGGGGACTCTACATAGAAGACACCGAGGGTCTTCCCATCCCTTATAATCCCCTCTGTCAACTCATCCTCCTCAGGTATGATATGCCTCTTTTTCAGGTCTATCCCGTAGTTCCTTCTTATCATATCTATGGCATCCCGTATCACTCCGAGGGAGCGATTCCCGAGGATGTCTATCTTTACAAGCCCTATCTCTTCTATATCATCCTTGTCCCACTGAATGACGAGCCTGTCACCGCCGGTGACCTCTACAGGTGCAAACTCCCTTATATCACGGGGTGTAATCACCACGCCCCCGCAGTGAGTTGAGATGTACCTGAGGTTCAAATAAACCCTCTTTGCGATACGGAGTATCCTCTCGATTGCGGGATCCCCGGCAATCTCTCTATACTCCTCTTCATCAGGGGAAGCAGCTCTTCTCTCCCCTTCAAGTAGAGGCTCGAGGATACCTGTGAGCTCATCTATCTGTCTCTCCGTAAGCCCAAACACCCTCGCCACATCCCTGATGGCAAGTCTTTCTGTCATCCTGTTGTGATTGGAGACCTGTGCCACCCTGCCGGGGTATTTGTTGAAGATGTACTCTATAATCTTCTCCCGTTCGTCCCATGCAAAATCCACATCTATATCCGGTGGATCGCTCCTCTCGGGATTCAAGAATCTCTCAAACATCAGATTGTGTCTTATAGGATCCACATTTGTTATCCCAAGGCAATAAGATACGAGGCTCGCCGCTGCAGAACCCCTCCCACAGGTAAGAGAGGTCTGTTTTACAATATCGTGTACTACAAGGAAGTACCCTGAATAATTCTTTCTGGCTATCACATCGAGTTCGTACCTCAATCGAGAGAGGATCTGCCCGGTCAGTACGGGGTATCTGAGCCTCGCCCCATCGAGGGCAAGTCTTTCGAGCCTTTCGGAGGCACCCTCTATATCGTGGCCAGGGAGGACAAACTCGGGTCTAAAACTCACCCCCTCGAGAAGTTGCTCCAGATAATCGAGGTTATCGATAGCGTCTCTTATGTGAGAGTATCTCTCAATCAACACCCCTGGCGGAAGAAGAATAGACCTCTTCAGGGATTCACTCAGATGCATCAACTCATCAAACCTTTTCCTCTGAGATATACACCGCAGGACGATACCCGTCTCCACATCATCCTCGGAGAGAAAGCCTGTATTCCGGAACACTATCGGTCTTACCCCCAGACCTTTTACAAGGGGGTAAATGGAGAGATTTTCAAAGTTCAATCCAAAAAACAAATCTATAGCACCCTTAAACTCCCTCAGCAGTCCATAATCACTGACGACAAAGATCAGACTTGAGGAGTTTTCCTTGACAGCATCTATGAAATCACCCCTCTTAAGACCCTTCTCTGTGTTAAGTATAGAGAGCAATCTGAAAAGGTTTTTGAATCCGCCCCCATCCACAGGTATAGCAAGGAGAGATAAAATCTCCTCCCCGCTGGAATATTTTATCAGCACTCCGCAATGAACCCTGAGATGCACATCCCGCCTCAACCTCAGGATGCCGGCAATGCCATAGAGGTTATTTGTGTCGGCTATCAAGACAGATGAATAACCTGATCTATCTATTGCAGCATATATCTCCTGCGGGGTGTAAATCCCCTCAAGGGGGGAGAAAGAGGATTGAAACGAGAGGAGCATCATACAGTGCTCTCTATCCCGAAGTAAATGGAACCCTCTCCAAACCTGCTCCTGATACTGTCTATAGCCGAATGAAGTCGAAACTCCCTGCTCGAAGGGAGGTCCACCAGTTCACCCTGGACGAAGACGGGACAAAAGAGGGACGCCTCCACGACAATACTCTTTACATAAATGCGACGCCTCACAATTCTGAAAAAGAGATTCTTAAGGAGTCGAAATATGGAGAGGTCTGTATTGACTGCAGGCCTTGCCCCCGTATAACCCTCAAATGTGAGATTGTCAGCATACACACCTGCAAGCCTGAATCTACCCGCCGCCACCCCCTTGCGTCTCAACTCAAATCCGATAGAAGAGGAGATGTGAAAGAGCCTGCTTTTTAAGACATCCCATCGATTCTCTTCGTATGAGAGTGATAGTTCCTCCCGCAAAAACGGGATATTTTGCGAGACAATACCCCCTGTATCTATTCCTCTTGCCCATAGTTCAAGCGTCCTCCCAATCTTCCCGAAGATGGTATACAGATTCTCCATACCGAGCCGCCTTATCTCTCCCACCCTGAATATGTTGTAGTCAAAGAGCCTCTCTACCACCCACCTATCCAGATCAGGCAATATGGTCACAGAGAGGGGGGAGACAAAGACCTCCTCCTCACCGGGCACAACCTTTATGAAAGCCTCATCATAGAAGAATGAAGAGGCTACACGACTTATGAGTTTATTCGTACCGATACCAATACGGGGTCTCAGACCCGTATCCTCATATACAGACCTGTAGAGTATCGCAGCTATATCTTCCTCGGACTTGAATAGCCACCTGCTACCCTTTATGTTCAAATATGCCTCGCCAGTGGGGAGGACCTCGTAGACGGGTGTTACCCCCTGAATCACCTTCTCTATACACCCTATCATCTTCAGATATCTATGCGACTCGGGTCTAACCACTACAATATCCCTTGCGCATCGCCTCGCCTCCCCGAGTGTCATCCCCCTCCTGATACCCATCTCATATGCAAGCGGGGAGACATCCAGGACCGGAGAATAATGGGAATGGGAAGAGGAGAAGACAAATGGCATCCTGCTCATCCTCTTATTCAGAAGACTCTCCACAGATGCCATAAAAAATGGGATATTTATGTGAATTACTCCTGCATCCATTTCTGCCTGATACTCAAAATAAAAATGGGTTTATAACTTTCTTATAAGTCCGATTACCTTACCAAGTATCTTTATGCCTGAATCCTCAATGCCAGTATCTATAACGATATCCTGATACAATGGATTTGCCGCCTTCAGAATTATCTTCTCCCCTTCCCTGTAAAAGAATTTCAGGGTGGCCTCCTCCCCGATAAGGGCTACCGCAATCTCCCCGTTCTCCACATAGTTTTGAGGATGAACTATCACTATATCCCCCTCATTTATACCAACCCCTGTCATACTATCCCCCTTGACCCTGAGGGCAAAGATATCATCCCCCTTAAAGAGTTCCTTATCTACGGTTATATACTTCTCGAGATTTTCGAGGGCGGTAATGGGTTTACCAGCTGAGATACTCCCAACGAGGGGTAGACTCCTTCCGTTTGTGGTGGATACCCTTATAATATCTATTGGGACTATAGACCTTGCCCTGTTTGAAGCCCTTTTTATAAAACCCTTTCTCTCTATCAACCTCAGGTGGCTCCTCACCGCATTGTCCGAGGTAAAACCAAAATGCCTCCCTATCTCCTTCAAAGTCGGCGGGTGTCCCTCCCTCTGTATAAACTGAGTTACAAACTCGAGTATCTCCTCCTGCCTGCGGGTCAAACCATTCATAAAGGCTCACCTCCCTTTACATCATCACATATACTGTATATTTTCGCAGTATGCAAGCAAATTCGTACAGGGCCTACCCAAAAACCCCACCCCCGGTGCCAGTTACAAATCGCCCGGTGGTGCCAGTTACCAAATCCGGCTCCCATAGGCCCCAGTTACTACTAACATATTGATACTATTGGCATTTTCCCAGCACACCCCATCATAGGTGCCAGGTACAAAACCATCCAAAACCATCCTTTATCGACCAAAACCTGTTTTAAGTCTTAGCTGGTACTCGGTGAACCGTTACAAAACTCGTTTTCACCAAAGACCTTCTGGCAGGATACGGCAACCACTGAGGGTTTTTCTCGCTGGATAAATATTATCCTCGGTTTCTTATATCTCTTCTTTATCTTCTGTTTAACAGTAAAAACCTTCATACTCTATTTGTTAAGGATGACAGAAGAGAGCAAAAGTTTCAAATCTCTATCTCTGTCTGGCACAAATCTGCTTCACCATATACCTTCTGACAGGATACACCAACAACAAATGGCCTCTTATTCCCTTTATATAAAATGCCAGGCCTCTTATACTCCTTCTTACGTTTCATATTCCTCTTCTTTGCCTTCATCTCAACCCTGATTTACTCACCAAACTACTTTATTTCGAAGGAGATTATACCATAAGGGGTGGCGGAGTCATCTATATACAGATACGCCTTCCAGTTGCCAACTAAGTTCTGAGCCTGAATAGAAGAACCTGCAACTGGTATCCTCTCACTTACAATACTAACCTCCTTTAGAATTACAGGCTTTTTCACCATATACGGGGTAAAATCCTCCCCAAATTTAATCATCCTGGGAGGTGCCCCCTCCCTGTCCACAAAGATATTCTGAGATTGATATACCGAATCATCAGGGGTAATCAGTTCTACTCTCAGATGGTGAAAATCATCTATCACATTGAACCCAATGCATATATCCATATCGAGGGCTGTATCTTTTTCTATACTCTCTGCAAAAGAATTACACCCATCAGTAGAGACAAAAAACGATATCGGGAAGAACTTAAAATTTTTGACCGCCTTCTTCATCCTCTCGTAATCCACAACAGGAATAGTCTTATTACCCTCTTTTAGTTTATGAATCTGCCCCGCAGTCGAGAGAGATCTATCACTATCAAAAACCGCGGGATTTGAAAGCCCCACTACGAACACTCCAACAAATATTACAAAAATTATCTTCAAGATCACATTCATAATCCACCTCCTACTTTGTAAACGGGACTCTGAAGGCAAATACCCTTCCATCAGTTGTCCCGAAATATATGTTCTTCAAGGATGTGTCAGCAGACATATAACCTATGGCATAACCCACATTTCTTGTGAATTCTGTTGTACCATCGGAGAGGTTTATTTGATAAAGCATCCCCGTATTTGAGCCAACATATACCTTATTCCAGGTGACAGAGAGTAAAGGCGGAGTCGCTCCGGCAATTGAGACATCATAGAGGGTAGAGGCACTACTGCCATTGTCTACAATCCTTATCAAGTGTCCGGAGGCTGTAAAGATAAACCCGTTCGAGAGCGGCAACAGATAGGAGAAGTTTACACCCGTTCCGAGGTTAGGATTGTATGTCCATCTCAATGACCTGTCAGAGGCATTGAGGGAATATACAAGCCCTGTGGTCTTACTGGCAAAGTTTACCACACTCCTGTTATTACTGAGGGAGACACCAAAGTCTACATCCCCGTAATTTGCAGAGTACAAAACAGAGCCGTTATTGAGGATATCCAGCACCCAGAGCGAATTCTGATTCTGAGACGCCCCCGAATATGAAGCTACATATAACCAGTTGTTTGAATAGTCCACGGTGGGTCCGGCGACAATTATATCGACGGGATAACTCCCGCTCTGATTGAAAGTCCAGACTATTGAACCATTATTTGGATTTATTGCAAAGACCTTATTCGAGACCCTGTCGGAGTTTCTCGTGGCAAAGAATGCAAGGTCAGTTGAATACTTAGACTGATAGGCAGAGTTGGCATATTTTCTCAGAATAACCGCTGGAGGAGCAGTTATCATTCCGGTAGTAAGTTGAACAAACCATCTCACAATCCCCGTATCCGCATATATCCCATAGGCATAGCCATTCTGTGCGCCCGTCAGAATCATCTTCGTCCCATCCTCAAGGGGTACAACGACAAACCTATTGTTTATTACTCCCCCAAGAGAGAGCGGTCTATAATACTCATCTCCACTTGCTGGCATCAAAGAGTTAACAGTCCCAAGGTTAGAAGAGGTATAAACATTAGAGCCGGGGTAGACAGCCGGGGTAAAGAGAGATGTCACGCCTACAGAATAGACCCAGATTGGATTAGGCTCATTCCCGTCTGTTGGATGCCCTTTAATCCCATTAGTTGAAGGTACATCTCCTGTAGAATAGACGAAGTATTCATTGTGATTGAAGACCTTATAACAATAGATAGTCCCGTTTGTAACCCCTGTATCGGTATAGGTACTCGTAACGGAGCCCCCAGAATCGGAGTAGATCACAGTGGCATTCCCGATAGTCTGTCCTGCAATATACTCCGTACCATCTACAGGCTTTGTATCAGGGGGAGTACAACTTGTGGATGTCCCGGTAGTTCTCAATATCAGTACTCCATCGTGATCAGCAGGATTATTCCAGATGAGCTTTACCCTCCCATTCCCCGAGACTGCAACGAGGGATGAGACATCAGAGGGTGTTGGGGAGACAACAACTGTAACATTATTATAAAACCTGCTTATCACATTCTTTGCATCAGTAATCCTGCTTTCAAAGGAATAATTGGTTGTAGAGGGTGGATTAGCGCTATCACCTACCTGAGAAAATAACACAGAGAAATCACACTGCCCATTCTGATATATATAACAAGAGGTATTAGCAGCAGCAAACTGATACCTCTCAGGACCAGTAAGCTTTGAATAAGTCCATGTGCAACCCTGACAGGAGACTCCAGATTGAGTAGCCTTCACCCAGATAGTAGTATTTGGGTTATAGATTGTCACAGTTTTTATACCAACAGAGGAGGAGTTCTTCACATTAAAAACGAGTGTCTTATTGGTAGAACCACGCAAGACATAACTGGGTGAGACTGAGACAGAGTAGGCTGTGATATTCCCGGTCTCTGAGGATGCGGTATTTGTCATTAGACCCCCATCTGCAGTTGCAAAACCATTGAATGAATATGTAGCCCCAATAGAGCCAGTAATTGTATAATTCCAGACAAAGGATGTGCTCTGCCCGGGCAGTAGTTGAGAGACCGAGGCAGGCGATGGTCCCGAATTAAGAGTATATGAGGCACTCCCCGAAAAGCAAAGACCACCCGGGAGTGTGGGGCAGGCAGAGGTCGGAGCGATATTATAAATCGTCGTACTCCCCCAGTTTGTTACAGTCATATTCACAGTAACATCATCACCAGAGACAATAGATAATGTATCCAGACTCATCGTGGCTGTAAAATTCCCTATGGAGACATAATTCGAATCATAAGTCGGCGATGTAATCGAAGTCCCCGAATAGGCATAACCCCTGAACTTAATAGTCCCGCTCGCTGATGCTGTGCAGTGATATGTAATATAACCTGTTGCATTAGCAGAAAGATTGAGGGAGGCTGGAGAGGGTGATGAAAGGGTACAATCCGCCCCATCATCTGAAATCTTAGCAATCGATGGGAGGATATTATTTACAGTCCCTGTAGTCTTGTTCGAGATGGTATATGTAACTGTAATATCCGAACCCACATTCACAGTAGAAGGAGTTGCATCAATAGAGGTAAGGAGGGAATATCTTATAAAATTCGGACTTGTGGCAGAGCTATTAGAAAAATTCTTGCAACCAGCAGTACCAACATTTTTTTTGGCATTGATAGTAATTGCATCACTCCAATTGCTTGTTGTCGCGGGAGCGGTAACATAGACAGTAAATACGAGGCTCTCACCGGGGTCAAGAACATAACTACAGGAGGACGCCCGAAATGTAACACTCGGATTCGCAATTGTCTGTACAGCCCAATTCTGTGCTGCGCCACTCGTAATCACATAACCTGGGGGAAATGTAAACTGGATCTGGCTTATAAAATCTCCTACTGTTATAGAAGTATTTTTTATCAAGATATCTACCCTCTCCTCCGTTTGCATAACTGTATAATTGTATGGCTTTAATAATTGCGAGGAGATAGTACCTGCAAAAACAAACACAGGGATTACAGTGGCTAAAATAAAAAATATTATCTTTTTCATAGCACCCTCCTTTAATAAGGATGCAAAAAAAGAAACACAGGTTTCACACAACCCACTCCTAAGTTTAATATATCATACAGGTCAATGAAAAAAATAAGGTAATTACCTTATATTATTAATCATGAAGAATTTTGCCCTTCTCCCAATTTTTTATATATTTTATCATAGGCATCTACTACTCTATCCATAGAATAGTTATTCAGAACATAAGACTTGACTCTATTTATAAGCCTATCTCTATAGGGAGTCTCCTTTAATAGCTTCAGGATCAAGTTTGAAAGTTCAATCGAATCCCCATAACTTATCACAAGATCCGAAGCCACTGGTGAGAGGTGTTCTGCCGTACCAAAGTCATCACCCACGATGCAGGGTTTTCCGAGCAGAATAGACTCAAAGGGCACATACCCGAAAGCCTCATATATAGTTGGATACAGAACCACCTCGGATGCACATATTGCATTTATTTTATCCTCCATATCAAGGTGCCCAATGTACTTCACATTCTGAATCCCCCTCAGTCTCCTCTTTATATCATAACCTATAGTCTCCCCTGCAATAACAAGCAGTAGATCCCTTTTACCCACCCTCACAAAGGCATCCAGACAGACCTCAAGCCCCTTCCTCGGTGTAATCTTCCCAATAAAAAGTATTATCTTCTTTTCCGTATCTATTCCATATTTTTCATAAAATACCCTTACATCAGAGACCTTCTTTAAATCTTGAACGAATATCCCATTCGGGATAACTACAACCTCCTTCAGATATGGATAGCTTTTTAATATCTCCTCTCGCTCCACATCTGAATGGGCAACTATGCATCCTGCACCTTTGAGAAAGGTTCTCCCTAAAACCCTGTCATAAACCCTCTTTATCCCCTTCTTACTCTCATAGTTCAAGAGGGTCCCGTGGGTGGTAATTATATAAGGCTTTTTGAAAAATCTGTTCACAAAGAATGCGATATCATTCAGCAGATTCCTGTATCCGTGAAAGTGCAATAGATCTGCCTCTTTAATAGCCTCAATCAGATCCGTATTAATCCGAGGTGTATACAACTGATATCTGTATATCATATCCCTGCTCAGGTTCTTGAGATATATGACATTAATCAAATTGACTGGTCTATCATCTATCCTGTTGGTTATAACGGTCAATCTATAACGACCCCTCTGAGACCTCGTGAGGTCAAAGACAGACCTGGGAACACCACCCAGATTCATATATGGGTAGTAGGCGAAGGAGATATGAACTATATGCATCATTTTGTTTGCATTTTGCATAACGGTAAAATATATAGCAAAAACTATGGTGATTTCAAACAAAAGTAGAAATCTTGTTCTCTTTCTTGTACCCCTGACGCTATCTCTTTTAGTATACATCAATAGCCTTTATGCCCCATTTCAATACGACGACTATGACACCATAACGCAAAATCGTGACATCCGGGACCTGAGTGATATAAAGTCTATAATATCCCACTCCATCTTCAGACCCATACTATTTATAACTTTCGCTATCAATTACAAAATCTCCGGGCTCAACCCCCTCTCCTACCACACAGTCAATCTCCTACTCCATATTGCCAATACCCTGATCGTAATCATACTGACAAGGAGAATCGCCTTAAGATTCACCGAGGAATTATACTCTGACAGAATTGCCTTTATTACCTCTATACTCTTTGCCGTCCACCCCATAGGGACAGAGGCTATCACTTATATATCCAGCAGGTCTTCTCTCCTCGCAACCACATTCTATCTTTTATCCCTCTTATCTTACACTCAGTTTAATCAGACAGAGAACAGATCGAGGCAGATTCTATACTACATCCTGACCATAATATTCTTTCTTATGGGGGTTGGTACAAAGGAGATAATACTCACCCTCCCGATTATGATTGTCATTCTGGACATATTCTCTCTGAAGTTGAGCCTGAAAGATACAATCAAAAGGGTATTCACAACTCACATAACATTTGTCATAATAATATTTGCAGGTGTTTTGATAAGGATATATTTTTTCTTCACATATGAAAAGGTCGGCGGGGTCTTACCCCGTTCTATATACGAAAACCTCCTTACTCAGTCCGAGGTAATCATAAAATACATCCGACTCCTCTTGATACCCATTGGTCAGAATCTGATACACAACTATCCCACTGTCAGGACCATACTCAATCTCTATACCCTCCTCTGCATATTCACGATATTCTCCCTTATCTGGTATGCCATAAGAAAACGGAATACCTATCCTTTTATATCCTTCGGGATATTATGGTTTTTCGTAACCCTTCTACCGTCTTCCAGCTTCATACCCTTTCAGGAGGCTATGACAGAGAAGCATCTCTACCTCCCTATGATAGGGTTTCTCATAACAATCTCCGGGGTACTATCAATCATATATCAGAGATTTCAGGAGTATCAGCGGATATTGAAGAAGGGATTCGCAATCATCATTGCCATTTTATCAATACTGACCATCCACAGAAATTATATATGGGGGGATTCAATCAGGTTATGGGAAGACATACTCAAGAAGACACCCGATAGCTGGGCCACTCACTATGCCTATGCAGATGTACTGAGAAAACAGGCAGAGATAGACCTCGATATGTCATATAAGAATTACACACTTGGGGATCAAGGCAGGGCTCAGAAATATATGAACCAGTTTATTTTACACATAAACAAGGCAATAGAACACTACATCGAGTCCACCCAATACCGTCCTGTGTACATTGATGCCCTCCTGAATACAGGGATATGCTACGGTATGCTGTATCAGCTCACCAAGACTGAGAAGGACCTTTCAGAGTCAGAGAGATTCTTTAAGATTGTTATTGAACTTGAGCCATCAAACACAAAGGCCTTAAACAACCTTGCCAATCTCTATCTCCTTCAGGGCAAGACCAATCAGGCTGTAGATCTCTACAGAGAGGTTCTCTCGAAGGAGCCCGACAATCTGAATGCCCTCACCAACCTATCTCAGATATACCTCAACATCCTGAAGGACAACCAGAGTGCAAAAGAGGTACTGAGCAGGTTACTTGAAAGACTGAGATATCTCAGAGAGTTCGAAAAGGCAAGGGAGATAGAGGGCATTCTCAACAGCCTGAAATAACAAACCCCCATTCCATAAGGAAATTTATCCAAGGAGGTTAAAACAATTTAGTGATTTTGCAGATATTCCCTAAAACAGCCTCACAAACTCATCAATCTCTTCTTTTGTATTCTGTTCGGTGACTGTAATCAGCATCCCGTCTCTCAGTTCGGGGTAGAAGCGACTGAGTAAGATACCCGGGATAATCTTATTCTCCAGACACTTCTTGTAGAGGTTTTCCACGCCATCTACGGAGATTACAAACTCGTTGAATGTGTCACCCTCAAATAGAACCCTGACATTCTTGCTTAAGAGAGATTCTTTGAGGTACTCAGCCTTCCTGTGATTCTCGATTGCGAGATTCTTGAGTTCTGTTGCACCCATAAAGGACATATAAATGGCATTTGCAAGGGCATTGAGTCCTGAGTTCGTACATATATTGGATGTTGCCTTCTCCCTCCTGATGTGCTGCTCTCTTGTAGATAGGGTCAGGACAAATACCCTCTCTCCATTTTTATCAACCGTCTCTCCCACGAGTCTGCCTGGCATATTTCGTACAAACTCCTTTTTTGTGGCAAACCAACCAACAGTCGGCCCACCCGCAGACATTGGTATCCCGAAGGACTGCCCATCAGCCACCGCAATATCTACCCCCAAATAGCCCGGCGACTTCAGGAGGAGTAATGAAAGGGGTTCGGTAGTCACAGAGATAAGTATAATCTTCTTATCCTTCAGATATTTTGCAAATGTATCCAGCTCCTCGACTATCCCGAAAAAGTTAGGATATTGAATTACCACCGCATAAGCACCGTCCAGAGACTTTTCATCGAGTACAGTCCTACCCGTCTGCGTATCATAAGGCAACTCCACTATCTCGTCTCCAAGATGGGCAAGGTATGTCCTGATTACCTGCCTGTATTCGGGGTGCAGAAGGGAGCTCAACACCACCTTTTCAGGAGATTTTGAGAGCCTCCTTGCCATAAGCACTGCCTCAGCAGATGCAGTAGAACCATCATACATAGAGGCATTAGCCACATCCAGACCGAGAAGAGATGCCACCATAGTCTGAAACTCAAAGATGGCCTGCAATGTCCCCTGACTGATCTCCGGTTGATACGGTGTATAGGCCGTATAGAACTCCTGCCTCGATATGAGGCTATCTACGACCTTCGGAATATAGTGATTGTAGATCCCACCTCCGATGAACAACTGGTAATCCTTCCCCCTGTTCTGATCGGATATTGACTTTATTAATCTATCCAGTTCCCTCTCAGAAAGCCCTGTGGGTATAAAAAGAGGTCTTCTAAGCCTGTACTTCTCAGGAATAGTCTCAAACAGTGCATCTGGGGACATTATCCCGAGTACACGACACATCTCCCTGATCTCTTCTTCAGAATGGGGCAGGTATTTCATTACTTGGACTCCTCCTCTACCAGTTTCGAATAGGCATCAGCGTTTAAGAGATTGGATAATTCTGCCGTATTCTCCAGTTCAATCTTTACCATCCAGGCAGCCCCATACGGGTCTTTATTCACCACATCAGGGGTTGAGACAAGGTCGCTGTTGACCTCAATAATCTTTCCTGATACAGGGGAGAATATATCAGATGCCGCCTTCACTGACTCAATCGTACCTATCTTCTCTCCCTGTTTGACTACTGAGCCTACCTCAGAGAGTTCCAGAAAGACTATGTCTCCAAGAAGCTTCTGGGCGTGATCGGTTATACCTACCGTAGCCACATTCCCCTCTACACGCGCCCATTCGTGATCCTTTGTGTAATAAAGTTCTTTCGGGATATTCATCTCACAACTCCTTTCGTATAATGGCAAAAACTTAATACATAAATATCTCCCCGCGGTCAAGTAAATTACGAGTTATAAAAAAATCAATACTAAATCAAACTCAAAACTAATCCAATAACAGAGCCGTGTATATTAAACAGCATATCATTGTAATCCAGATAGGCATCATTTGTACCTCTGTACAGGACAAAATACTGATACATCTCATCTACAACTCCCAGAATAGAGGTAGAGATAAATACATAAGACACACTCGGATATACTCTCAAGAATGCCGCCGAGAGAATGGCGTATTGAACGAAATGAATTGCCTCGACACTCGAGACAAAAAAGAGAAAATAATATACAATTATCGGTAGGATCAGAAGGGAGAGTGATATAGTTAGACCTCTCCCAACCCTTTTTATATTTCTCAACATAAACCACAAAAATGTAATGAGAAACAAGAATGCAAAGAGGTACATAAAGACCCTGTCCATCCCCGAATAAGAAAACCTTTTATAGAGAATATCTACAAACTCATTTACTCCCTTATGACCGAATACCGTAGCGAGGTAATATATTATAATCTCTGCCTTCAATAACATTATTCATTGACTCAAATGTGTTTCATAGTATAAACAGCCCTATGTTATTTAAATATATCATATTCAGTCTCTTTGCAATATCCTGCACAAACACAGAGGATTTTTTTACAATTGCAAAGAGCGGTAAACTCTATCACAGACTGAACCTGCCCGAATTCTTACTTCTTGTAGCCATTTACGGGATCCTCTTATATTTTGTCATCAAATTGATTCGCCGGCGAAAATAGCAAATTCTCTATATTCTCTCTCTCAACAATGTTCGAGAAAATCACAGATTTCATCTCTATGATTTAATCCTATCCAATTCCTAACCTTTACCTCGGCTTTACTCTATTCTTATAGCATTGGAATATATCCACACGAACTCCCTCATATACTCAGATGCCTTCCTCTTAGAAAGCCACTTCAGATGCATCGGAGTAAGCAGGATCTGAACGGCATATACACCCTTATCAATCCCGTTCGATACTTCCAGAACAGGTTTTTCAGCCCTTGAGACAGGACTGATTATATCTATCCCGGATTTGTCCTTGATCTTGAACATTCTCGCCTTGATATACATATCTGCATTATGTATCCCGTATATTGTGGGCAGTTTAATTACAAACTTCTGAAAATCCTCGAGCTTAATCGATCTACCTGTATCCACTATCCCATCCTTTGTCTCAGCATAGAAGTCGAACCCATCCGGTGTCCCCAGCCCCTCTGCAACTACATAGACTCTACCATCTCTTATGGCTGATTTTAATTCAGAGGGCTTGATCTCTTTTACCAGCAGGAAGTTAGAAAACCATCTCATAAACCTTCGATACGAATCGAGTCTTTCGCCGTCTGACAGTTTAGTAGTTACTGCATTTCTATGAATATCCGTGCCGACAAAAGCGGTGACATTTCTCTTTTCAACAGTAACATACCATTTGACGAGTTGTTGCATCAAAGGTTCATAGAAACCAAGGAATGCCAGATCCGGATGTGGCATCTTATCAGGCTGATTCATATACTCCATAAATACAGAAAGACCAGATGGTGTCAATACACTCACATGGAAGTTGTATATCTCTATGCAGTCCAGAGAGGAATTTATGAGATAGTCATCTTCTTTACCTTCAGAATGGGCAGTACATACCACTCCGTCCACCTTTCTGAAGGCCTCAATCGCAGATTCGTCCACCGAATCATATATCTTCTTTCTCTCATTAATATCCTGAGACGGATGTGCCGTAATCCCGATAGGCATAATCTCATTTTCAGAGCCCACCATAATTATCGGTTTTGCCCCATTCTGGCACTTCACCAGATTTCCGGTCTGTTTACCATCCTCCTCAATGACAGTATCTCCATCTCTTGGATAATACAATTTAGAAAAATCCTCTTCATCTGCAAGGGAGGCTGCGTGATCTGACATAAATAGAGCATCCATATTCAGTTTGCAGATTGCATCTCGAAGCTGCAATACACAATCCTCCTCTGGATTTCCATTTTCAATAGAGTGACCATCACATCCATCGTGAGAATATATACAATGGGCGTGTATAATGCTCCTTGCCACCTTATAATCCCTCACCCTGGATAGATTTGCCGTGGATGGGAGTGTTGGATCCCACTCTGTCAGCATAGTTATTCCATTATCGGATATATCCGTAATATCCTCCCCTCCATCTGATAAAACTGTGACATCACTACCCACATCTTTCGCATTATCTTTGTTGTTGTCACTCGTACAACCAGAGAACATCAATGAGACCCAGAAAATACACACAATAAAAATTCTCTTCATCTCAAGTCCTCCTTGAATGGAAACGAATTATATATCCCAAACATATATAAGTCAAAACAATACAATTTTGCGAGTAAATATTCAGTTACGGGTGGTAATTATCATTATTTATAGAATGTTGATTTTTGATTGTAAGATTGTGGGGAATTTTACTTATCCATTTCCTACTTACCCATTTACCTATTTATTATTATGAGCCTGTCGAAAGCACCACTAATAACTAAATCTTTACCAAATAGGAGTATCTATTGACGAAATCATATTGAATGCTTAATATATAAAACAGCTTGGCGGCATTTAATGATACATTTCAAGGCTTATCATAAATTCATCGCACTTAAACCCAACAAGAATGGAGGATAATATGAGTGATTTTTCCAACCTCAAGACAAAAATCAAAGAGCGAGACGAGATAGAGGAAAACCTAAAACAGATCAAATACAGGTTAGTCGTTATGAGTGGCAAAGGTGGTGTCGGTAAGAGCACTGTAACATCTGCACTTGCAACCGCATTCTTCTATCTGAAAAAGAGTGTCGGTATCATAGACGCAGATATTCACGGGCCCAGCATCCCAAAGATCCTGGGCGCAGAGGATATGAGAGGACAGATTCAAGGAGACGAGACTTCAATATATCCACTAATGCTTAGAGAGAACTTCAAGATTATGTCTATCGACCTACTCGTCGACAGCAGCGATACGCCAATTGTCTGGCGGGGTCCGTTGAAGATGAAGATGATAAGCGATTTTCTCGGCAAGGTAAAGTGGGGAGCTCTTGACTTCATTATCGTAGATTTGCCACCCGGTACAGGCGACGAGCCACTCAGTATTGCACAGACTCTCCCATCCATCGACGGGGCAATAATAGTTACCACACCTCAGGATGTGGCACTACACAGTGTGAGGAAATCCATCAAGTTTGCAAAAGACCTCAATATCCCAGTGCTTGGACTCATAGAGAATATGAGCAGCTTCGTATGTCCAAACTGCCACAATGAAGTACACATATTTGGAAAGGATTTAGCCAAAAAGACAACCGAGGAGTTTGGTATCAGATATCTCGGAGATATTCCCATAGACCCAACGATTTCAGAAAAGGGTGACGGCGGTATAATGATCGACTATGCGGAGAATTCCATTACATCTCAGAGATTTATGGATATTGCAAAATCGATTTTAGAGATATTACCAACCAAATAGATAATCAGACCTGAATATCTCTCAGGTGTTGTGCAGCATTCTCGGGCGGAGTTGGGTTTATGTAGAACCCGGAACCCCATTCAAAACCTGCCACCTTTGTGAGAGATGGCATAATCTCGATATGCCAGTGATAGAATGGTATATTCTTTTCGGTAACAATAGGCGTGTTGTGGATTATAAAATTATATGGTGGATTATTTAATGCAATACTGAGTTTCTTCAAAGTAGTTCTCAAAGCCTTTGCCAAATTTTGATACTCCTTGACCTGTCCATCTTCATAGTGTGTCTGATGTGTCTTGGGGAGTATCCAGGTCTCGAAAGGAAACTTAGGGGCATAAGGACAGATTACGAGAAAATCATCGTTCTCATAGACTACCCTTGTCCTGTCATTCCTCTCCTGCCTTACGATATCGCAGAATATACATCTCTCTTTGTAAGAATAATAGTCCTTTGCACCGCTCATCTCCTCGGTAACATACCTTGGAACAATAGGCAATGCAATCAATTGCGAGTGGGAATGCTCCAGAGATGCACCCGCCGCCTCACCATTGTTCTTGAAGATCATAATATATTTGAATCGCGTATCCTTCTTCAAGTCGATTATTCTATCTCTATATGCCCATAGCACAGACTCGACTTCATCATCATTGAAATCTGCGAGCAATTTATCATGAGCAGTCCCCTCTATAATAACCTCGTGAGCACCCACACCATTCATCTTGTCGTAGATACCCATTCCCTCTCGATTCAATCCACCCTCGATCATAAGTGCCGGAAATTTATTTGGCACAACCCTTACAATCCAGCCTGGGGTATTGGGAGCTGAACCATTCTTTCTATAAGCCATAATCTCGGGAGGTGTCTTATCCTCAT
>Ga0078972_1005417_pt1 | contig 32444 bp, 39 predicted proteins | sample YelNatPaOPGAMG01_FD_67568 | JGI IMG/M metagenome (GOLD analysis project Ga0078972, IMG submission 67568) | Hot spring thermophilic microbial communities from Obsidian Pool, Yellowstone National Park, USA - OP-RAMG-01 (SPADES assembly) (version 2) | ecosystem: Environmental > Aquatic > Thermal...
TGAAATTTCTTCTATTTTCTCTACAGGCACAAAGATAAACTCTGCTTCTGGATCTATGAACTTTTTGATAAGCCATGGACACGCTGTCCTATCAACATGCACATATTCACGTGTAACCCACTTCATCTATAATCACCATTACTTTCTATGCCCTCTCAACCCTTTTAACATTACTAAATTTTCTGTTAGTGTCTCTCAATCCATAGAAAACTGTCAAAAACTAACAAGACAATATCTCCACCCTCATGCCCAAATCTTAATAGCCCACCTTGCCCTAAGCACCTTCACAACAACTCAAAGACAGCAACCTAAAGACAGCAAAATTTTTTTAAAAAAGGTAATCTAATTTTTATTAAGGGGAAGGAATTGGATAAAACTGTAAAGCTTCTGGTTGTGATATTAGTATGTTTGTTTGTAGTTGGTGGCATTGTTTATGCTTTAACTTCGATAGGATTTATAAGGATTGGCTATAAAATAACTCCATCATCGACGCAAGCTCCAAAAATGACACCTAACCCTATAAACTTAGACTTAGGCACAATACCTTCTGGTTCATCTGGAACTAAAGACTTTGGAAAAGTAGGAACACTATCTCTTCCAGTAGGTTATCAGATAACCTTCACACTGGATACATCATCTGCTTCTGATTTCGCCGCTTTCTCAGTTTACATATACCTCTATCCCTCAGGGTCAAGTTATTATACGTATTCCTTCTTGCTCACCAAATCGTACCCTTCAGACTACGAAACTGTGAGTGCTGGAAATTATGACATTCAAGTCAAAGTTGATTATATGGCTGTAAGCGTGACATCCGATAGAACAGGAACAGTAAGCATTAGCGTCTCATATCCAGGCTGAGGAACACTAATACAACAATAATATCTATCCAACAAAAACCCAAAACAACTTCCCACTTCAATCCATATAAAACTATCAAAAACTAACAAAACATGCAAAAAAGAAAAAGGGAAGTTTAGGCTGTTGGGTATGCTGGTATGTATAGGCTTTTCTGGTTCTGGTTGCATTCTAGACGTTTGTTAGGTGGAAGCTTGCACATGTCATCATAGTTTACACATGTAACACAAGCCTTCTCCTTAACCATCCTTGAAACATGCTTCTCTAAGGCTTCCATCAACTCAAACACTTGCTTAGGCTGAAGGATAACCTCTGTTCCGTTAACACAGCCATCCTTGTCATGAAAGTCTAAAATCATCAGATGCAAATCAGAGCCAACACTTTCAATGTAGAGCCTTCCAATCCTCAACACTTCTTTAGCCATACCTTTCACCTTCATTCTTACCTAAATATATTAGTAATAATAGGTATTAATAAACCTTTCTTACCATTACGAAACATTTATAAACATTCATACCAATATACTCAAATGATAACCATGAGCCAAAAATCATGGAAACCAATGAAAATAGATGCAAACGTCCACAAAGAACTAGAAAAAATCAAAGCACAACTAATAGGAAAAACGGGAAACCCAAACATCACCTACTCAGAAGTAATAATGCAACTCATAAAATTCTATCGAGAACACTCAAAAGAGGCATAAAGCCATGAGTCAAAATGTTAAAACCATAAACATAACACCTAAAAAATGGCTAGCCATAACCCTAGCTCTAACCATCCTAACCATCATAGGCACAAAAATACCAACAGGATATGGCTACGAAATCCTTTGGCTACTGCTTTTCGGCTTCACCCTACTAGCATGGCTAGGCATCATAGCCATCATACTCCAACACTACACATCCAAAGGAGAATAAAATAAAATGGCGAGAATGAACTTTGGCGAGAGAGTCAAAGCTGGACTAGTCTCAAAAATCTATGGCAGTAAGGTTTGTCCAAAATGTGGACAGCTAGGCTATGGAATATTCAAACGCAAATCTCCAAGCAATCCTAAACTAAAAGTAATCCACTTCATACATGTCTATGTTGATGTAAATGGAGTGAAGAAACAAACTGCATGCTTCCTAGGCTCAAAAGGAAAGAAAACCATCATTAAAGGCTCAAAAAGAGTTGAAACATGGATATGCAAATGCGGATTTAAAACCAACAGCAAATACTATCTACTAATCCACGTAGCTGAAGAACACAACATCAAAGTCTATGAAGAACAAAGAAAATGGATAGAACAAAACTGCCAGCATAAAGTAAAATGGATAAAAAAGAAACAAGAAAGCTAAACAAACATGGAAGATGAGCTTCTAGACCCAAATAACCCTTTAAGCATGTGGGCTTATATGTGGTTCTCAGACGAGGAGCTAAAACTCAGAAAAAGGAAACGCAGAAAACAAACAAAGCCAAAGCCTTCAAGCTTCACCTAAAGCCTTAAGCTTCTCTTCCAAAATCATCCTAACAATAAAATCCGCTTCCTTCTCTAACTCAGACATGAGCAAAACCCATCAACACCTTCCCAAACCACAAATATAAACATAATGAAAAAGGTTTAAGCCTAATCCACACTTGAACATATCAAGGTCTCCCGTTGCCATTATGATATTTAAATTCCCTAGGTTTCCATCCTACACACCAAACTTTCAATGCCTAGCCTAGCCCAAACACACTCAAAAACCACAAACAACTTCACATGAAAAACATAGTAAATTAAAACACCAACCAGAACACCAAACAAACCACAAACCAAACCAACAACCAACCACCAAACAACAAAACAACCAAACCCAACAAGCACCCGACACAACACTTACCATGTGATTATGTAAATTTACATAATCACATGGTAAGTGTGCTATAACTAGACATTTTTCTTGATTTGGTCGTATTCTTTTTGAAGGATGTCTATGTTGTAGAAGCTGGTTAAGATTAGCTGTTCTATTGCCCCTAAGATGTATGGGTCTAAGCCTTTTGGGATGGCGTAAATCCGCTCATAAAAGTCAAAAATTAAGTCAATTTTCTGCATGAGTTGGTCTTTTGGTTCATATTTCATACGGTTGATGACGTAAGCAAATATGTCCCTTACACATTTTTCTAAGAACCCTTGATAATCTACAATTTGGAAGCTTCGACATCCTTGCTGGTTTAAAAGTTCTAAGGTTTCAAATTGTAGTTTGAGTTTTACGTATTCTTTGAAGCTTCTGGCTTTGGCTAGACTTGTTAAGCGTTTTTGCTGTGTGTAGGCTAAGTGCCAACGCATTAGCTGGTTTATGAGTTCCGCAACTTGTTTTTTCAGCAGAGCGTTTTCTTCTTTTTCATCCATTATGCTTCACCTATATATTGTATATTGCTTTAGGCATATTTAGGCATAATGTTTATGACATACTAGAAGGGGTTATATTCTCGTGCATCCCCAAGGCGGTGGGGCAGAAGTGTTTACTTAATGTTGTGTGCAAGAGGGATGAAATTCTTTTATTTAGATAACATAGTAAATAAATCTGGAGAGGAAAAACGTGAATGAAAAGAAAGTTGTAAGCAGGAATGTATTTATTGCACTTGGAATAGTTGCAGTAATTTTATTGGCGGGGTTGGCAGGAGCCATTGCGAATTACACGTCAATAATAAGCGGAAAAGATAACGTCATAGCAACTAAGGATTCCCAAATACAAACACTCACGAACCAAAAGAATCAACTTCAAACATGGCTCGATGGAAATAGAACTCAACTCCAAAAACAAATAAATCAGCTCCAAAAGTGGTTAAATGACAATATAACTTACTACGAGAATGAAATCGACAATTTATATATTCAAATCATAAATCAACAAGATACTATCACGAGCCTCCAAAATCAAATAAATTCGTTAAAAGCACCAAAACTAATTATGGTTGACTTGAAGTCGGAAGATAATAGACCATGGTTAGGAACGCCTTATCTTCACGTTTACGGATACATCTGCAATGTTGGAACTAATACCGCATATAACTCTAGAATTCACGTGGTTGCCTATCAGAGCGGCGGGGTTGTCGCCATCGACACTTACATCACTTTAGGTACAATATATGGTGAATCATGGAAAAGCGTAGATTCAAACATATATTACAGCGGAAGTGAACTAGTGGCCTGGCATTTAACACTTGAATGGACGTCTTAATACTAGTTTTCATATTGTTTCATCCATCTTTTTTCTCTTTCAAATTGAATATAAGTTTACGAGTTTAATTTTAGCTTGAAATGTGTGGCTGGGGTCTGGGTTAAAATTTTCTATTTTTTAAGCAAAACGATGGACTCTCCTTATATAAACAAGATGTGGGCAACCTCGTCTTAGGCATCCATTAGCTTTTATAGATTCATCGTCTTTAGTTCTTAAACCAAGATTTATTCTACACTCAAAAAGGAGCCATTAAATCCCAGATAATAGAAGCCAGAACAACAATTAACAAAGATATTTTAAGATGCTTTACGTATTCTCTCCCTATATTTTGTTTCAAATAATAAATCATTGGGAAACTAAAACAAAAAGAGAGTGTAAGCACGCTAATTGTGTAAATTTGAGGCAGTACATAGACCAATAGGCATAGTCTGGCAAATGTTACGAGGGTTATTTGTACTGTAAAGTACCAACCAACAATTTTGAAAAAATACTCTGAGCTTGTTGCGTAGAGATGTGGAATGCACCAAAGAATAATTGAGAATATATAACTGAGAATTGTGAAGTTGAAGAATTCCCAAGGCATAACATTTTTAAAGAAAGCAAAACTGGATGAAATTAATACGCTTTCAATAAGTAATAACATTTTGTAGACATCATCAAACCGCTTGCTTCTTTCATTATTCAACCTATCACCCGTTTAATTTTTCTTGAACTTGACTGAGGGCATTTATTTAATTTGACTTGACTCTGAGTCTTCCTTTTGCTAAGTATATGGTTGTAACTATGTTGATTACTATCGCCAGAATGAGAACGCATAAGATAGTTTTCAAGTAGTTAATGACTTCAGTTTGAAAATCAGCGGTTGTTATATGTAAATAAATAGGGTTTCGCCACGAATCCCAGAACCTTTCAATACGCTCGTTATACAATTTATCCTTGTAATTCCATTGAACTCTGTAGCTTAGCTGATGGCTTCTTGCCTCAGAAATTGGTTTTACCTTGAAAGTCCTCACTATTTGTTCTCCAACATCAATACCATAAACTTCTATAGTAGGATAAAATGGTTCATGAATTTCTAATATCGGATAGTCATATATTATGAAGGAGACATTTAAGTAATCGATTCGTGTTGTATTTATTTGAGTTAATGTAATTATAAAGTTTATTTCATAATCTCGACCTACTATCCATGAACCATCTGTTTCAGTTTCAATAACTATTCTAAGCTTGAAAGCAAAAATCGGCTTATCAGAATACTTATATTCGTAATGTTCAAAAAGATCCTTTTCAATGGTTGCATTACATAAAGGAATTATGGATGTTAAAAGAATTAAAATGGCGGAAAATTGTATTATCCTAATCCATTTCATATTTATTTCCCTGTTGAAATTTTTCTTCGTAATCAATTTTCTCTTTCGCCGAATATAATATTTTTTAGACGTTTCCAAGAACCACAATAAGCTCCAAGCAATAATCATGGTTCCTTGAACCTTTCAAGCTTCTCCATGCGATTGCTCTACTTGAACTTTTCAAGCTTATTTAAGCCGTTTTCTAGTTCTTCAAGAAGTTTCATTATTTCGCATGAACCACATATTTTAAGCTTGCTACCACTCCTTAAAGCACACACAAAACAAACCCGTTGACGAAGTAATCGGCAAATCTTAACCATCTTCTTACTATCAACCATAAAACTCACATCCATTTTTACTTACACATGTAAAAATCAAGTTTCCTTCTGGAGACAACCATAAGTAGTATTAACAACTTTTTGCAGAATCTTGCAGAAGCCATATCTGCCTTTACTATAAGGCTCAAGATAGCGACACCCATCACAAGATGGGATAGGAACTCTAGGCTCTTTACTCAAAGATAACCTTCTAATCTCTTTAATAAATTGAATAAACTCCTTTTTAGCTTGAACATCATCCAAATCAACAGCTTTCAACTCGACCGCACCAACAACATAATCATCCAAATTCCAAACCTTCTTAGCCAACCTCTCCACAACTTATTCCTCCTTCCTTTTTGCTTTTAGAACGAAATCTTTACACCCACGATTAGGGCAATTAAAACACCAACTCAACGGCAGACTATCAACGGGCACATGCTCATCACTCAAACTACAGTACCACTTACCGCCCTTCAATTCACCATCAGCAACACTTTCAGCCTCAACACTATACCTTCTCACTCTTTTAACAGCCCTCTCAACAATAATATTGTCAATCTTAATCGGTCTGATAGTACGACTAAGGTGCACCTGACCCTGTAACCAGCCAAATATCATGGCTTCTAAGACATGACAAACAGACAAGCCTTGAGCTCGAATAGACAAAACAAACGATTTCCACAGCTTTTCATTACACTTAAAACTAACAGATTTTCTCGGACTTCCCAAAAGGTGCACCACAGTAATACTATCAGAATAGTTTGTGTTGTTTTGTTGGCTTGTTTGTTTGTTGTTTATAGAAAGGTTTAAATGTTTAAACTTGTTTATACTTTTACGTGGGTGTTTCAACCTTCTTTTTCTCCATGTTTGTTTTTGGTTTTGGTGTTTTCCTTCGATTTAGAACCTTGTTAAATATATATAGTTTACCATATCTTAGCTTTAACTAACGCTTTCCATAATGCTTACATCATGGCTTAGAATAACCCTTTAAGCTACGCTAATAGTTGGCAAAACTCAATTTTACACATACACAGCAAAAACACGACAGAAAAAGGAAGGGTTAAGGTTTAGCTTCTTCTAGAATTTTGTCAAGCACTTTCTCAAAGTCTGGGTATTGCTGTCTAATTTTCTGGAAAGCTTCAAGCACAATTTTAGCAACGTCTCTTTGCTGAAGCTCTTCTATGGTTTTTTGCATCTCTAACATTTGCTTCTCGAAACTGCTTAGCTTAGCCTTCAACTCCATGTTTTCAGAGACAAGTCCATTAATCAAAGTTTGAAGCTGTCGGTTTCTCTCTTCAACTTCAGCCCTAAGCTTGGCAACTCCTTCATTGTCTGCAAACACTAATAATGTGTGTTCTCCTTGCTTGTAAAATTTGGCTAAGTCTTCAAGGCTATAACGCCTATAAACCTCAGTCAGATACCCCTCATGACCCATCAAAGCCTCGACAACATCAACTGGAATAACCGTAGCCATCCTTGTTCTGAAAAACTTTCTTAAGACATGAGGGTGAACAGTATACCTTTCTAATCCATTGTTGTATTGGAATTTGTTGGCAAAACCGCTTTTAGCTATGGCTGACCTCCAAATGTAATAGGCTGTTGTAGTTTCAAAAGCCCATATTCTGGTGTCTTCCTTAGCCTTTTCAAATCTGCTTCTTTTAATTGCTGTCTCCAGTTCAGAGTTTCTTATTTTAAGCCATTCTTGAAGGAATTCTTTGGCTTCAGAGCTTATGAAGGCTACTCTGGGGTTGCCAGTCTTAGTGTATTCGCCCCTAATGTTTATTCTAGCTGGGTCTGAAGACAAATCCACATCTTCAACCTTCAACTTCAAGGCTTCACCAATCCGCATTCCAGAGCTAGCCAAAACAAGGAATAGGCTTTTACCCTTAACATCCATGTGGCTCAATATCCGTCTAAGCTCAGCATTGCTAGGCACTTTGTCAAGCATCAAAGCTCTTTTGCCTTTATTTCTGCCTTGTAGCCTTCTCCAGAACAAGGCTGGAAGCTCTACTCCATTCTCCATAAGAAACATTTTAACTGAAGTTAGGCAAATGTTCACACTCTTAGGAGGCTTACCCTTCAAACTAGCAAAGTAGGTTTTAACGTCTTCCTCATAATTCCGCTTCTCCTTGAAATAGGCTTCAGCATTCTCTTCAAGGGAAGCCTTGAAACCCAAGCACTTAAAGAACTGCTCTAAACCCCACTTGTAAGCTCTAACCGTGTTAGAACTACTATACGTCTCAAGCCACTTCAAACTCATACCCTTCACCACATACAACCTTAAACGTTAACCTATAAATAGTTTTCTGTATTTTCATGTCTCTTAACTTAACAAGCGAAAATTAAAACAAAAGTTGAAAAGATTTGTGATGTTAAGTTCTCATTATAGGATCTCTTTGTGTGTGGTTTAACATTCGCCGTTGACGACTTCTAGAATTTTATACATGTACTTATACGTCTCAGAATACCGCGGGTCCACCTTTGCTAGTTCACCCTTCAACATTGTTATTTTTTCAACAAGCTCCGTTTTATTCTTCCGCCTGACAATATCCAACCACTCACCGATTTTCTTGGATAAAAGCTCCCCAAGATCATCTAAATTTGGAAGGCTCATCTGCACACTGACTGAAAGCTCTGTTTCTTCTGAGACGACAGCTTCTGTTAAATTTAACAAAAGCCTATAACTTACCCCAGAAACCTCCTTAGCTTTTTTAAACTCTCCAGAGCTGAGCAATGTGTCGCAAACGACGTGGCATAGAAAATATGGCAATCCTATGACAATTGACATTATTTTGTCATGTTCTTTCGGCGTCATGAAAAATACGTTGGCGCCTTTGTTTTCAAGCCATTTTCCAAAATCTTTGGCTAAGGTTTGTTCTTTGGTGTTCGTGGGTGTTAAAATGAAATTTTGGCCTCTTATGCTTTTAGCACCTGGACCGAACATTGGGTGAGTGCCCAACGTAACGGTATTACTAATGTATCTATGCATTATGTTTACGGGATTTTCCTTGACGGAACAGATGTCCATCACTTCTTGTCCGGGTTTTATGTGGATGCTTATCTCCCTAATCACGTCTTCAAAGTTGTCTATGGGCACACATACTATGATTCTGTCTGCACTTTTCACGGCTTTCACGATGTCAGCAATTTCAACGTTTAACTCTTCCCTTAGCTTCTGCAGTTTCTCCCAATCCTTATCCGAGACGACAACCGATAAGCCTTGCTCCAGAAAGAACTTTGCAAACCACTTTCCCATTCGTCCAGCGCCTATCACTGCAATTCTCATTTAAAAGCCTCGGCAATTATCCTAAGACCAAGTTCAACCTCATCGTCCGACGCTGTCAAAGAAATCCTAAAATGTTCAGGGTAATCGCCAAACGATGTTCCCGGAACAACGGCCACACCCTTATCCAAGAGATTGAAGGTGAAAGCCTCAGAGTTTAATCCGTCAAACTTTGGAAAAACATAGAATGGTGCCTCGGGCCTCGTAAACTTTAACTTTGTGTCTGAGAGTATTTTATATGCTAGTTCTGCCCTTTTCCGATATTTTTCCCGCATGGTTTTAATTATCTGGTCTCTCAGCTCCAGAGCCTTTAAAGCCGCCTCTTGTATGAAAACGGGAACGTTTGTAAAGGTTATTTGGTTTAGCTTGATAATTTTGTCTGTTAAAGTTTTATCTGCAATGACGTAGCCTATTCTCCACCCGCTCATGGCGAAGGTTTTTGAAAAGCTGTTGACTATTATATGTTCGCCTTCATATTCGAGGAGGCTTTTCGTCTTGACAAAACTTAAGTCCGCATAAACCTCATCAGACAAAATCCTTACTCCCTTCTCGTTCGCCACGTCAACTATTTTCTCTACAACTTTTTCGTTCATCACCTTGCTTGTTGGGTTGTTTGGGTTGTTCAATATTATGAGCTTCGTTTTATTGTCAATAAGCGCTTCAAGGTCTTCAACGTTTACTTCCCACTTTGATTCAAGCCTTGTTTTTATCAGTTTAGCGTCAGCACTCAAGCTTTTAGCCGTCAACTCATAAGCCGTCCAGTACGGACTTGGAATAATCACATTGTCACCCTTTTCAAGCAAAAAGTACATAACTGCGAAAACCGCCCACTTGGAACCCGGAGTTATCACAATGTTGTCCGCGTCAACTCCATGGATTTCAGCTAAAGTCTCCCTCAAATTCGCTTCTCCAGCAACGGACGCATACTTGGTTTTGCCCTTCTTCATGGCTTCAAAGGCGGCTTCAATAATTTCCATAGGCGTCGGTAAGTCAGGGTCTCCAAGGTTAAACCTTATGATTTTACGTCCTTCCCTCTCAAGTCTTATTGTTTTCTCGTTAATTTCGTACAACATGGCCGACAACAAGTCTTGAATTAAAGAGGTCAATTATTTAAAATTTACAATTAGGCATGCGGCTTTCAATTATTTCTCTTGTGCATGCACGCTCATGTCTATTATTTTACGGTAAACCTCTTTAACCACCTCTGGGTCCAACTTTAGTTCTAGAGCTTTTTCCATTATCTCCTTGATTTTCTCATTTTCCCTTTCAAAGTCCCTTAACGGCATTCTATGTTTACGTTTTTCCATGCCTATTTCTTTGGCTATTTCGAATCGTTCCTTTAACAAGAGGAGAATTTTTTCGTCTATCTCGTCTATTTTCTGCCTCAATTCAGCTATTTTCTCCGACATCCTTTTTCCCTGCCAATATTCTCGGTATTATTCCGGCCCTTATCATGTGGTCTGCCAGAATTATCGCAACTATGGACTCTATTGCTGGCACGGCTTTCGGCACTACGCATGGATCATGCCTTCCCCTGACTTGTAACGTGGCCTCCTTAAATTCTGCTAGATTTATGGTTTTCTGTTTTTTGGCTATTGACGGTGTGGGCTTGATGGCTGCCCTAACCACTATTGGCATTCCATTGGATAATCCGCCAAGCACCCCACCAGCATTATTTGTCAACGTTACCACTTTGCCATCCCGTATGGCATATGGATCGTTGTTCTCCGACCCTTTCATGGCTGCGGCTTTAAATCCAGCGCCGAACTCCACCCCTTTTACGGCTGGCACCGCGAAAATGGCTTTTGCAATGTCTGCATCTAAAGCGTCGAACACGGGTTCGCCGACGCCCGCTGGAACGTTTAAGGCTATGCATTCCACAATGCCTCCAAGGCTGTCCCCTTCCTTTCTAGCCTCAACTATTGCTTTCTCCATGGCCTCTGCATAGGCTGGATCTGGACATCTTACGGGGTTCTTGTAGGTTTCCTCCCTAATCTTTTCAAGTGTCGGCGTTTCCTTCATTTCTATGCCGCCTATCGCCCTAGTGTATGCTAAAACTTCAACGCCGAAAAGCCGTAGCAGTTTTTTTGCGACGGCCCCGGCCATAACAAATGATACGGTGATTCTTCCAGAAAATCTTCCACAACCTCTATAGTCGTTGAAGCCCCCATACTTGATGTAGGCTGTGTAGTCTGCGTGCCCAGGCCTTGGCAAGTTCTTTATAATATCGTACTCCGAGGGAACTGCCTCCTTGTTCCAGACCAGCATGCAAATCGGCGCCCCCGTAGTGTGCCCCTCAAAGATTCCGGACAGAATTTCCACAATATCTTTTTCAATTCTTCCGGAGGTTATTTCCGGCTTCTTTGGAATTCTTCTATCCAATTCTGCCTGTACATCCTTCTCGAAAAGAGGGAGACCTGCTGGACAACCATCTATAACAACGCCGACGCACCGGCCGTGACTTTCGCCGAAAGTTGTTATAACAAAGGCTTTACCAATTGAGTTTGCCGTCAATTATATTCGCTCCTAATAAGTTTAAATCCCTAAAAAAGTTGGGATAAGACTTACTAACGCACTCAACGTTCATAATTGTCGAATCGCCCTTGGCGCCTAAAGCAGCAACGGCGCAAGCCATCGCTATTCTGTGATCGTTATGTGGATCTATTACTGCGCCGTGGAGCTCACACGGCCCCGTTATTATCAGGCTGTCCCCTTTCACAGTTATGTCGGCACCCATCCTTTTAAACTCGGTGTAGAGGGCTGCCAGCCTGTCGGATTCCTTATACTTTAACCTTCCAGCGTTACATATTTCAGACTTACCCCTCGTATAGCACGCGATGGCTGTGCACGCGGGCACAAGGTCGGGAATATCGCCAGCATCAAACTTTATAGGGTTGTTGATTGCGCCATGTACTTCAACATAGTTTTCTCCAACATACACGTTAACCCCTGTTTGTCTGAGTATTTCAAGGATTGCCCTGTCCCCCTGTTCAGATGTACAATCAAGATTATAGATCCTTATTCTTGACGAAGTTATGGCAGCCGCCGCTAACAGATACGCTGCAGAGGAGAAGTCTCCGGGGACTTTATGCTTGAAGGGCTTATAGTTTTGACCACTTGGAATTCGTATACTGCTATAATCTTTCGAAATTTCAACTTTTACTGAATGCTTACATAAAACTTCCATGGTCATGTCTATGTAGCCCTTGGACTCAACAGGCTTTGTGAGACCTATCTGCGTGTCCTTTTTGGCGCGGGGACATGCAAACAAAAGGCCGGATATAAACTGGGAGCTTATATCACCACGTAGGACTGTTTCTCCTCCCTTAATTCCGCCACCGTAAACCACTACCGATGAAGAGTTATATTGTGTTTTAACGCCAAGATCGCCTAAGCTTTGAAGCAGAGGCGTTATAGGCCTCTTACTTAGCGAGGGCCCCATAACAAATGTTGTTTTTCCCTGGGTAAGTGAGGCTACGGGTATCATGAAGCGTAAGGTTGTTCCAGACTCTCGGCAGTTTATAGGCTTTTCAGGCGTTTTTAGAAGGGGTTGCCCGTCGACTTCCCAAAAGCCGTCTTTTTGTTCCACATGGGCTCCTAAGGCTTTTATCGCCTTCAAAGTCGCCAGCGTGTCATCAGAAACTAAGGGTTTCTCAATCACAGTTTTTCCATTTGATAAAAGCGCCGCAACAAGCATTCTATGCGTATAAGACTTGGATGGTGGAGCCTCAACCACCCCTTTTAATGCTTTTACGGGCTTGACTATGACATTCGTCATGGGGAAACTTCCAAGACTTTAGCTTTTTCATGATTTATTTCTGTCTCTATGACTTCGCCTTCATACTTCATTAAAGCCTCTTTAACTTTGTCAACTTTGTCTTCGGCGACAACAGCCGTCACTGCTGGCCCTTTTCCGCACAGTCCGGCAGCCACAGCTCCGGCCGTTAAAGCATCTAAGGCTTTTGAAGGATTGTAGCCTAATGCGAAAGAGTATATCAGCCCATTTAACGTTAAGGCTTGCCAAAAATGCCCTTTTAAAGCTTCTTTGTAGGCTATTTTAACTAAGGGCGATATGCTTTTCAATTTTTCAGCTTCTATGCTACCTGTGTAAACCTTGGTTTTAGGAACATGAAACAGAACTTTAAGGTTTTCTGGAATCCTAAAACGTTTAACTATTCTTCTTTTAAAATTGTCTGTGACGACTATGCCGCCGAAGTAGGATGCGCAAGCGTCATCGAAAGCCCCCGTTATGGTTACTTGTGCCTCAATAGCCCCGTTAACACCCAAATTAACAATAGTTAAGTCGTCAACCTCTTTTCGAAGGGCAGCCACGGTAGCCAAAGCTATAGCGTTTGCTGCAACGCTGCTGCTTTTTAGTCCACGTGCAATGGGTATGTTGGACCATGTTTTAACTTCGGCTCCAAATTTTCCGGCAAGCCCAAAATATTCTAAAACTTTCTTTACGGTTTTCTCCATAAGTATTGTGTTTTCAGATGGATCTGTAGTAATTTCCCCCTTTATAGCGTGGGGGTCGTCTGTTAACTTAACCTCTGCCTTTGTCCAGAGTTTAACTCCGAAGGCTGCCCCTTTTCCCGTTGTGATAGCATTTATTATGGTTGCACCGCCGTAGCTTATGGCCGTGGCTTTACCGCTCAAGGCCTAAACCTCTCGCTTGAAGCCTTTCCACGATGGCCTCTCTCATAACATTTACAGGAGCCGGCCTATTAAACCAGATTTCAAAGGAGGCTGCTCCTTGAAAAACAAGCATTTCAGTGCCGTAAATCACTTTGGCTCCGACAGATTTGGCGTCTTTCAGAAGCCTCGTTTCAATAGGGTCGTAAACTATGTCCATCACTGTGAGCTCGGGTCTCAGTAAGCTTTTCTCGATAAGTGTCTCGTTTTGGTGGGGATGCATGCCCACTGAGGTGGAGTTTACAAGCACGTCCACGTTTTTAATCCAGTCTTTTAAAACATTGTTTGAGAGACTTTCCCCAACAACTTTCTTGTTAAACCTTTTTCTAAGCGCCTCCGCTAAAACTCTAGCCTTGTTCGCGTCTCTGTTTAGAATTATCAGCTCGTCAGCCTCTTGTGCCAATTGAAAGGCTATAGCCCTTCCAGCGCCTCCAGCTCCCAGAAGCAGAAACCTTTTGCCTCTCGGTCTCACGTGGTTTTCTTCTAAAGCCCTTAGGGCGCCGACGCCGTCGGTGTTGAAGCCTACAAGCTTTCCATCAGCGTTAAGCACTGTGTTAACGGCGCCCACGAATTTTGCCGCTGGATCGGTTTCGTCTAGATATTTGACGATGGCTGTTTTATGGGGCATTGTAACGTTCATTCCACATATACCAAGGCTGCGCATACCCCTAACAGCGTCTTCAAGCGCATCTTCCTCAACTTTGAAGGCAACATACACGGCGTCGATGTTCAAATGTCTAAATGCTGCGTTATGCATGATTGGACTTAGCGAATGCTCTATTGGGTTGCCTATAACGCAGAACACTTTAGTTTTTCCCGAAACCTCCATCACACAACTCCCAACGCCTTGTAGGCTGCCTTCATTTCTTCAATCGTCAATTGTCCGGTAGCCGTTTCCATACCACGCTCCAAAGAAGCTATCGTAAAGTATCCGCCGTAAATGGGCGATAAGAGCCTAGAAGGTTTACCCAAAGGCCCCATGGCGAAACAAACAATCTTGGCTTTTCCGCCTTCGTCGTATAAGAACTGCAACAGAGTCAAGTTGTCCCATAAACTTTGAGCGGTTGTCACTATCTTGCAAACGTCGGCTCCAGCTTCAATTTCACTTTTGAGAATCCGCCGCAGCTCCCCCCTTTTCGGTGTTTTTTTGAAGTCGTGAAATGATATTATGGGTTTAACGCCCAAAACCCGAAGGTTTTCGACAACGATTTTCAGTCCAGAAAGGTCAAGCTCAACATCTGCGTATTCAAACTCGCTTGAAGCGACGTCTAAGAGGATTTTCACTCGCTCTTCTTCTCCCCCCGAGAATTTTCCGCCACATTTTGATGGTCTAATGGTGGCAATGAGCGGCGTTCTCGTGCATCCGGCTATTTCTTTCAAACCTTTAAAATCGGTAAGGCAATCTAGCCTAACCTCAATAAAATCAGCCCCATGCTTTTCACATTTTTCGATGAGCTTTAACGCTTCGGTGAGACTTTTGGGCATGATGGAAACGCATATTTTCACGGTCAAAGCTCTACAATCCTCTCTTCCTTAACTAGTGTTCCGAAATGTCTCCCGCCTTCGAGTATGTGCGCTAAAACTTCATCGCCCGGCTTAAGCGCCGTCACGGGTGTGGAGCCTTTCTCCGTTACAAGTCTAATTGTTTCCGCGTTTTGTGTTATGGTTTTGAAATGTTTCCCCTCGTGTTCCGCCTCGATGAGTAGTAGTGGCCGCCACTCGATTTTGACCCTGCCAATGTTTGTGAATCTCGCGTTGCCGTTTTTGTCCACAATCATTAACTCTTCTCCAGCTTTAAGCTCTGAAAGGTACCTCGTCTCATCCGGAGAACACATCACGTAAAGGGATACTGGGCCAGCGTTCACCCTAAAAGGTCTAGGTTGAACGAAAGGGTTCTGGTGGACCTCCGCCTCCACCAAGAAAAGGCATGCGGACTGACACCCGAGAAGAAGGCCTTCGCCCTCCTTCATTAGATCACATGTGTCAACACAGACTCTGGCTCCGGTTCCAATTTGTTTAACCTCGACAACTTTAACGGGTACAAGTTTGACTCGTGGAAGTTGTTTTTTAACCAAGTAAGCAACCTTTACGAGTTCGCCAGGGTCGAGTGTCTTTAGGATAACTCCATCAACTCCCAACTCAAGGGTTTCCAGGGCGAGTTTTGCTTCTTCGAATGATGAAACCTCTGCCAAAAGTTTGCTCTTTCCTTTAGCGTTAGCTATCAAGTTTTCCAACGGTATAACCTTCCAGTCCAAACAATGGATTATTATGTAGTCAGCTGAAAGGTTCGCAGCCTTAATGGTTTCTTTTTCGTCTTCCGCGCTTTTGATAACCACTCTAACAGCCACCGTCTTCCCAGTTTCTCTAATTTTCGCTAGTTCTTCCGCGTTAAAAGGCTCAAGTACTTGAACATCGCATTCATCGCCTTTTGCGGCAACTCTTACCCCTTTTTTCTTAACGTCGCTTCCGACCCACTTGTCCGCAACATAGACGGCGTCGCATGTTTGACCTGCGGAGCAAAGTAGCTCCTCAACAACGCTTTTTGGAGTTGTTTTGTCAATTTTGAGCCAAAGCTCCCTCAAATTCAACCCTTCTTATTCCCCTCAAACCATTCATTTTGCTAAAAGTGCAGTTTGCATTGCAAACCTCATCGCGTCATGGACGATCAGGCTTGTTTAACAGGGCTATGGCTTCTTCAACATTTAAGCCCTTATGGACTATGCTAACCAGCGCTTTCGTAATGGCCGTTGGATTTTCATGTTGGAAAACGTTTCTTCCAATGGAAACCCCTGCACAACCGGCTTTTACAGCGTTGTAAACCATTTCCAGTAAGCTTCTGGTTGAGTCAACCTTCGGGCCGCCAGCGATTATTACGGGAACGGGGCATCCTTCAACAACTTTTCTAAAGGATTCTGGGTCTCCCGTGTAGTTTGTCTTTATGACATCTGCACCGAGCTCCGCGCCGACTCTTGCTACATGAGTGACAAGCTGGGGGTCGTGCTCGTTTCCCACTTTCGTTCCTCGCGGATACATCATAGCGAGTAATGGAACACCCCATGCATCACATTCATCAGCGAGCTTACCCAACTCAGCCAACATTTCATGTTCCTTATCTGCGCCTAAATTTACATGAATCGAAACAGCATCGCACCCCAAACGGATAGCCTCTTCGACACCACAAACCTTCACCTTCCAGTTCGCGTTCGGGCCTATCGTGGTACTTGCGGAAACATGTATAATGAGCCCAAGCTTTTTTGTGTTAACGTTTTTCGCTATGCCCTTATGTAAAACAACAGCATCCGCTCCGCCAGCGACGAGTTTATCGATAATGCTTTGCATGTCCACAAGGCCTTGAATTGGACCGCTTGTAACTCCATGATCCATTGGAATTATCACCGTTTTGCCATCGTCGCCGAATATTCTTCGCAACCTTCTACTTTTTCCGGTTGCCATTTCAACATGCCTCCATGATTTCTTCTAAAGCTTTTCTGACAACCATAAGAGCCTCCTCCACATGTGCCCTATCAACAAAAACATGAATTCCCGAAGCCACCGTGAACAAACCATAAATGTTCATGCCCTCCATACTTAGGGACTTAGCCAAACTACCCAACACCCCCGGGGTTTCCTCAAGTCCCGCCATTTTAACTTTGATCAAGGAAAGGTTTTTTCTTACAGCCATGGCTACAGCCTCGGGGTTATCGTGAACAACCGAGTGAAGAGGTTCAAGGATTTTGTCAAGCGCGCTTTCCGGAACATACATTATTAAGGAGTCATAATTGGCTGAAAACCCTAAAAGCTGAACCTTCGTGCTCTTTAATTTCTGAATAACTTGATGCAGGATCTCAGGGGATTGGGAAAGCCCTTTTCCAACGATGGTTATGGAAGCTATTGCTTCTGGAAAGTCAACGCTGGCAACATTTCTCGTGAGGGAGCCTTTGATAACCGTTCCTTCCACGTTCAAGTCGCAGCAGGCGTGATTTATAATTTTAACATCCACCCAGTCTTCTTTGTATCTCAACGCCTTTTTCTGCAGGAACTTTTGAGAAGAACCAGTAAGCCCAATCAAGGAGTTAACGTCTATCTGAGGTATTTTTCTCGCCGATTTCACAAGCTTGGGGTCAGCAGTCATTATACCATCCACATCCGTAACAAGTATGACTTGTTTCGCCTTGAGGGCCCTTGCTAAAACGAAGGCTGTTATATCGCTTCCACCCCTTCCCATGGTTGTAATTTTTCCGTCTAACGTTTTGCCAACAAAACCAGGAATAACAACCACCAAACCCTCATCGAGGAGTGGCAAAACATGCTTGCAGATTCTTTCCTCACATATTTCCAATATTGGATCAGCGTTCATTGGCACATCGCTGGTGATCATCGGCCAATCCGCATCAGCCGGGTCAAAGTATCGGCACTTCACACCGCTTGCTTTCAAAGCTGCCGAAAATATTCTTGCGCTTGTCCTTTCACCCATGGCTAAGACATCGTCAACATCTGCGCTGCATACTATTTTATCGCGGTTTACAGCTTCTTCTACGGCTTTCAGTAGAAAATCCGTTGTTTTGCCCATGGCAGAAACAACCACAGCAATCTTTGACCCCTTACCCAACTCTTTTACGATGGCTCTAACGGCATTAGATATCTTTTCACCGTTCTCTAGGCTACTTCCTCCAAACTTCACAACCAGAATGGAGCCGCAGACATTGTTTTGGTTCTCCTCCACAATCAACCCCCAAAAAGGAGAAACAGAAACCAAGTGAGGCGCGGTTTCTCCTAATAGCTAAATAGATACCAATAGCCACTAAAAGTAAATCCGAATGTTTTTTGCGTGGCTATTGGTACATCCATCGGATCGAACATAACAACACTCATCATATTTATACTTTTTGGTATTAAGTTCTATTGGAAAACTGAACAGTTGCGTTTGGTGCGTTTAACGATTTGTTTGTTTTTGAATATTTCAATCATGTCGTTTAGCATTTTGCTTGCCGTTTCAATGGGGCCTGCTCCATGTCCTACTATGACGATTTCCTTCGCCAGATCCGTTTTGAGTTCCACAGCGTTTAGCGTATTGTCGACGCATATCTTGTCGTTTAATGGTATGAGCATTGGTTCTACAAGCAACCTTTTTTCATCCGCCAGCCCAACAAGTTTAATGGTGCATCCCTTTTTACGGGCTTCATTTAAGTCTTCAACCGTTATTTTCTCTATGCCCCCAACTTTTTGCAAGTCTCTGTATGTTACCTTTTTTTCCATCAGCGCGTTTGCCAAAATCACCATTTTACAAGCAGTGTCTGTCCCGTTAAGATCGTATGTTGGATCCGTTTCGCATATGCCCTTCTCCCTCGCCTCCTTTATGGCTCCTTCAAGGGAACAACTGTTTTCGCTCATTTTTGTGAGTATGACGTTGGTTGTTGCGTTTAACACCCCTCGAATTGATACGATTTGATTTCCGTAAAGATAATGTTTGGCTAGGCTTATTACTGGTATAGCTCCACCTACAGTGGCGTCAAATTTCAATTGAACATCATGCTTTTTCGATTCTTCCCAAAGTTTGTTAAAGGCGATAGCCAATGGTCCCTTGTTGGTTGTTACTACATGTCTGCCAGTCCGCATGGCTTCCAACATGAAAGAGAGGCCGGGCTCACCATCTGTAATGTTGGTTGGGGTAGCTTCCACTAGGATTTCCGCATCCACGTTGTCTAGAACTTCTAAGCCAGTTACGCCTAACTTGCTGTATCCAGAGTAGAACGCTATTGTCCTCTTAGATTTCTTAATGTACAATGCCTTTTCGAGGTCAAGCCCCTTTGGGTTTATGGCTGCGCCCTTACTATCAACAATGGCCATGCGCGCGCGAGGTGTCCCCTTTGAATTTAATACAATAGCAGTCTGTGACGGGCTGACTATGGGGCATACGGGGATGCACTATTCTCTTCCGTCACGTGAATTAATCGCCGACTCCGTAGAGGTGGTGGTTCAAGCAAACTAGTTTGACGGAATGGTTTTGATAACAAACTGCGACAAAATAACCCCGGGCATGCTTATGGCCGCGGCGAGACTGAATATTCCCTCAATAGTTGTGACGGGGGGACCTATGCTTTCGGGTAGACTGAAAGGGAGAATAGTAGATGTAACAACAATCTTTGAAGCTATAGGGGAGGTTAAGGCTGGAAAGCTCAGCTTGGACGAGTTGAAAATGATTGAGGATAAAGCCTTTCCAGGGTGCGGTTCATGTAACGGCATGTACACGGCCAACACCATGGCGTGCATCACCGAAGCATTAGGAATGTCACTTCCGGGATGTGCAACAGCTCTTGCAGTTTCTTCGGCTAAATTGAGGATTGCCAAGGAAAGCGGGGAGAAAATTGTTGAACTAGTTCGCAAAAACATTAAGCCAAGAGAAATAATGACAAAAGAGGCTTTTGAAAACGCGGTCATAGTGGATTTGGTCCTAGGCGGGTCAACAAACACAGTGCTACATTTAAAGGCCATAGCCAAAGAGGCTGAAATAGACTTTCCCTTGAGCGTATTTGACAATTATGGTAGGAAGGTTCCACATCTATGTGACATGAGACCAGCAGGTCCCCATGACCTTCAGGAATTAGACGAGGCTGGTGGAATTCCAGCTTTGATGAAGAAGTTAAAGCAGTTTCTTTATCTAGACGTGTTAACAGTTACTGGAAAAACTGTTTGGGAAAACATTAAAGATGCAACAGTCTATAACCGTGAGGTAATTAGACCGCTTCACAACCCGATTCACAGCGAGGGCGGACTCGCAATATTATATGGAAACTTAGCTCCAAAGGGAGCCGTTGTAAAGTTGAGCGCTGTTCCACGCAAAATGCTCCGCTACGCTGGCCCAGCTAAAGTTTACGATTCGGAAGAGGAAGCTGTAAAAGCCATTTTAGACGGTAAAATAGTTGAAGGCGACGTTGTCGTGATCAGATATGAAGGCCCAAAAGGAGGGCCTGGAATGAGGGAAATGCTTTCACCTACGGCGACTATAGCTGGCATGGGCTTGGCTGAATCCGTCGCCTTAGTTACTGACGGGAGATTTTCTGGAGCTAGCAGAGGGCTGTGCATAGGTCATGTTTCGCCAGAAACCGTGGAAGGAGGGCCAATAGCGGCGCTGGAGAACGGAGACATCATCGAAATTAACCTACCTGAGAGAAAAATAAATGTGAAGTTAGGCGACGAAGTTATTACAGAACGTCTTGCCCGCTGGAAACTTAAATCGCCAAAAATCTATTCGGGATACATTCAGAGATACATATGTTTGGTTGGATCGGCTGACGAAGGGGCAGTTTTTAAGGAAAAGTTATGTTGAGTGGTGCTTATGGAAGAAAGACCCTTAAAAGTAGCTTTTCAGGGAGAAATGGGAGCTTATAGTGAAGTAGCTGTTTACAAGTGTTTTGGCGTTAAGGTTCAACCGATTCCATGTAAAATTTTCCAAGAGGTTTTTAGCAGGGTTGATTCTGGGCTGGCGGATTATGGTGTTCTCCCAATAGAAAACTCGATTGAAGGCAGCGTAAACCAAGTCTATGACTTACTTTTGACGCACAACCTTATGATTTGCGGAGAGGTTGTCATTAAGGTAGAACATTGCCTAATAGGAAACCCAAACTCCAATTTAAACCGCTTAAAAAGGGTTTATTCGCATCCACAAGCCTTAGCCCAATGCTCCAATTTTTTGGAAAGACTGAAGTGTGAAATAATACCAACCTACGACACTGCTGGCAGCGTCAAAATTGTTAAGGAAAGAGGACTGATAGATGAGGGTGCAATAGCCAGCGAGAGAGCCGCTGAAATTTATGGAATGAAAATTCTTGCAAGGGACATATCCAATTATCCAGACAACTACACCCGATTTGTGACGATATCAAAAATTGATGCTCCACCAAGCGGCAACGACAAGACATCAATAATTTTCTCAGTCAGACATGCCCCCGGAACCCTTTACGATGCTTTAGGTGTATTTGCAAAAAGAGGAATCAACTTGACAAAAATAGAGTCTAGACCGACCAGGAAAAAACCTTGGGAGTACATATTCTACCTTGACTTTGAAGGCCACAGAAACGAGCCGAAATGTGCTGACGCCCTAAAAGAACTCCAAGCCAAAACTCTGTTTGTTAAAATTCTGGGTTCTTTTCCAAAAGCTGCGGTGTAATGGGTGAAACGAGATTCGAACTTCTAAGCCAAGCAACAAAACTTATATAATAAAAAATCTTTTTCTCCCAATAGAAGTGGTGCAAGTGAGGGATTGCGTTCATAAAAGGCGATTGCCTTCACTTCTAAACGTTACCGTAGTCAACCGTTAAAATCCAATCCCTCAGCTTCAAAGTTGATAAGCACAATATTCTACGTTCAACCTTTGTTAAATGACTGGGGGTTATGATGTTTTGAAGGTGAAATTCGCCATTCCAGCTGGTTCTTTGCAAAAAGCAACATTTGAAGTCTTGGAGAAAGCTGGGTACCGTGTGTCGGGACAGGAGAGAAGCTACAGACCCGTGATCAACGATCCTGAAATAGAATTGAGGATTTTAAGACCTCAAGAGATTCCGATACTTATAAGCGAAGGACTATATGACATCGGGATTTCCGGTCGTGATTGGATCGAGGAAACCAGCGCAGACGTTGAGCTGCTCCAAAATCTCGAATATGGCAAAGTAAGGCTCGTGGCCGCTGTTCCAAAAAGTTGGACTGACATAGACTCGTTTTCCAGCCTACTGGAGAAGTTCTTAACCAACGGAAAAAGCATCAGAATATCCACAGAATACTTGAACATTACAGCGCGTTATATTCAAAATAATCCCGTGTACCGCAAGTTTTTCGGAGATTTAGAACCGCTGACCGTTACGCCTTGGTTGAGGAAGGGGCAAAATTCTAAGGTCGCCATCTTCTTATCGTTTGGAGCTACCGAGGCTAAGCCTCCAGAGGTTGCAGATGCAATAGTTGATGTCTCCGAAACGGGAACGAGCCTTGAACAAAACAACCTGAAGGTTATTGAAGTCTTTTTGGCGTCCACGGCGCTTTTAATAGCGAACAAAAAATCCTTACAGTCTGAAAAACGGGAAAAAATTTTCGACATAAAAGCAATGTTGAAGGGTGTTGTTGATGGATCAAAAAGGCTCCACATATTTGTAAACGTTAAAAAAGAGAATTTGGAGCTGCTTCTAAAAGAGCTGCCAGCCTTGAAAAGGCCTACTGTATCGCCTTTGGCTGACGGAGGCTGGTATGCGGTCAACACGGTCATTGATAAAGACTATCTCTTTAAAGTTCTCCCAACGATACGAAGGCTGGCTCAAGGGCTAGTGGTCCATGAACCAAGACAAGTCTTAGCATTAGAAGAGGGTTAAAAAGATGAGAATAATAGGCACATCCAACATTGCGTCCATTAAGCAAGAATTGCTCCGTAAAAGACTTCAGAAAAGAAATAACGAGTTGCAAGCCTACGTGAGGGAAATAATTAAGAAAGTTCAAACGGATGGCGACATCGCCCTAGTAGAGTTCACGAAAAAATTTGATAAAGTTTCTTTGGACGTAGGAAGCCTCAAAGTCAGCCGTAAAGAGATAAGCAAAGCTTATGCGAAAGTCACGGAAGATCAGATCCATGCCTTAAAGTCCATGAAAGAGCGTCTAGAAGTTGTTGAAAGGAAGGTTTTAGAAAAGGTAAATTTAACAGTGAAGGTTGGCGGAGTTCAAATTGACATCCGTACACGTCCTTTGCGAAGGATTGGATGCTACGTTCCAGGAGGAAAAGCTGCATATCCAAGCACGTTACTGATGACTGTGGTTCCAGCCCTTATTGCTGGTGTTCCAAACATTGTGGTTTGCTCTCCCCCAGATAAGAACGGCTTGCCCAACCCTCTGACGCTAGTTGCGGCGGACATATGTGGAGTTGATGAAGTATACCGGGTTGGGGGCCCTCAAGCCATAGCTGCCATGGCTTATGGCACCCAAACTATAAAGCCGGTAGACAAAATTGTCGGGCCTGGAAACATTTACGTGACCATGGCAAAAATACTGGTTTCCCGCGACGTCGCCATCGACTTTCCAGCAGGTCCAAGCGAGCTTTTGGTTCTAGCTGATGAAACAGCCAACCCCCGATACATAGCTCTCGACATGTGTGCCCAGGCTGAACACGGACCAGATACAGTCGTGGGTTTGATTACAACTTCAAAAAGCCTTGCTGAAAAAACTCTTCGGGAGATGGAAAAACTTTTGAAATTATCTCGACATGAAATCATTACAAAGGCGTTGTCGGACAACGGCTTCATAGCTGTATGTAAAACGTTTGAAGAAATGATTGAACTAACAAACGATTTTGCCCCTGAACATGTTGAGTTAATGCTAGAAAACCCTGAAGAAGTTATTGAAAAGATATTTGCAGCGGGCATCATTTTAGTGGGTCCGCACAGTCCAGCGTCTTTAAGCGACTATTACGGTGGAACGAATCACGTGCTTCCAACAGGGGGATACGGAAAATTCTTCTCAGCCCTCTCTTGCCTAGATTTTGTAAAAAGAGTTGCTGTTTTAAAATGCTCCAGGAAAGGGTTGTTTAAAGCCCGTGAACACATAAGAATTCTGTCAGAAGCAGAGAACTTGCCATGTCACTTTAAGGCTGTAGAGGGGCGTTTTACCATTGAAAAGTCAGGTTAAGGTGTGGATTAGGCGAAAAATAAAAGCGAAGAATTTTAGCTACAGCTTTGAAGAGCCCTACGAATGCATTAAGTGTAGCCTCAATTTTAAAGATCAAAAAATAGCGAAGCTAAATTTAAACGAGAACTTTTTCATTCCCCGCAAAAAGCTTCTCGAACTTATCGTAGAAGCTTTGGAGGATTTAGACCCTCGACTTTACCCGCAAGACGAGGAGGAAAAGCTTCGAGGGAAAATTGGCGAATACGTAGGGCTCCCGGCCGATAACATAGTTGTTGGCAATGGAGGTGACGAAATATTAGAGAGGGTTGCCCACCTATTCCTTGGAAAAGGAGAGCAAGCCATAACAATTTCGCCCACGTTTTCTATGTACCGTTTTGCGGTTAATCTTCAAAAGGCTAAGCTTATCGAAGTTCCACTGAAGAAGGATTTTTCCTTGGATGTCGACCGTTTGTTATCTAGTATGACGTCAAGAACAAAGGTTTTGTTTTTGTGTTCTCCGAACAATCCGACGGGGAACCAGTTTGGGATCGATGAAATTAAATCTCTGGCGGAGGGTTTTCCAGGAGCCGTTGTAGTTGATGAGGCTTATGTGGAGTTTGCCGACTACTCTGTTACATCCTTAGTAAAAAAGTATGAAAACTTGATAGTTGTTAGGACGTTTTCTAAAGCCTTCGGTCTTGCCGGGTTGAGGCTTGGATACGGTGTAGCAGACGTCGAGATAGCAAAGGCGCTTTCTGAAAGTGTCAGTCCACCTTTTTCCGTTAACACGTTTTCTTTGAAAGTTAGTGCAAAAATCTTGGAAAACACAGAGATCGTGGAGCGTGCCATCCAAAAGGTTAGGGCGGAACGTGAAAAGATGGTGGAGGCTTTAAACGGCATAGATGGAGTGGAAGCTTTCAATTCAAAGGCAAATTTTGTGCTGTTTAAAACAGAAAAGCCCCTAGACTATGTCTACAATAGCCTGCTGCAAAAGGGCGTTCTTGTTAGAAAGATAGGCGTTGTTTTGGATTTTCAAAATTGTTTCAGAGCCACCGTCGGCTTGCCTTGGATGAACGCGAAACTTATCGATGCCCTTAAGGAGGTAAGCTCTTAAAAGGAGGCGTTGGTTATGCGAACCGCTGAAGTTAACAGGAAGACGCTTGAAACAGAAGTTTACGTCAAAGTAAATTTGGATTCCGTTGGAAAGGCTGACGTATGTACTGGAATTGCTTTTCTCGACCACTTGATAGCCACACTAGCCTTCCACAGCTTAATCGACGTTGAACTCTCTGTTAAAGGGGGTCTCAAACACCACATAGCCGAGGACGTGGCAATATGTCTAGGACAAGCAGTAAGAAAAGCTCTGGGGGATGGTGACGGCATAACACGATTTGGGTTTGCAGTCGTCCCCATGGACTGTTCTCTTGCTTTTTCCGCCATCGACTTGGCGAAACGTTCCTACGCTAAAATTGATTTAAAACTTAAAGGCAAAAAAATCGAGGACATGTCCTGCGAGGACATCCACCACTTCCTAGAAACCTTGGCCACATCCATGCAAGCCAACATCCATGTTTGGATTCAATACGGGGCCAACGACCACCACAAGGCAGAGGCAGCCATCAAGGCCTTAGCCCTTTCGCTTAGACAGGCAATAACCATTGACCCTCAGAGGAAAAGCGTCCCAAGCGTTAAAGGGGTGATTTAATGCCCAAAGCAGTTATCGTGGATTACGGTGTGGGGAACCTATACAGCCTCAAATGTGCACTGGGCAAGGTTGGTTTCACTCCCTTGATTGGGCTTTCCAAAACTCTTTTTAAACAAGCCGATGCAGTGGTTCTTCCAGGCGTAGGAAACTTTTCAACAGCCTCTAAAAGGTTAACCCCTGTAAGGGAATGCTTGGTTGATTTGGCTAAAAGCGGAACCCCATTTTTGGGTATATGCCTAGGGATGCAACTCTTGTTTCAAAGAAGTGAAGAGGGAATTGGCGAGGGTTTAGCGCTTCTCGAGGGCGAAAATGTTCCGTTACCATATTTCGTTAAGGTTCCACACATGGGCTGGAACACCGTCACAATAGTGAAGCCAACAGTGCTGTTTAACAACATGGAAAATCCATTTTACTGTTATTTTGCCCACTCATACTACCCAGTTCCAACTGACAGGGGCGTCGTATATGCTGAAACCACATACGGCGTAAAGTTCGCCTCAGTCGTTGCGAAACAGAACATTTTTGGTACACAGTTCCACCCAGAAAAGTCTGGACGCCCCGGTCTAAGATTTCTCGAGAACTTTTTCAATTTCGTAAGGAGGTGAGATGTCCTTGAAAGTTTTTCCAGCCGTTGACATTATGGATGGAAAGGTTGTGAGGCTTTTTAGGGGCCGCCCAGAAACAGCCAAAGCATACACTAGTTTAGGGGATCCAATAGCGGTGGCTAAAAAATGGGAAGATGAAGGAGCCGACGGCTTACACGTTGTAGACTTGGATGCTGCCCTCTCTAGGGGAAACAACTCTGCCACAATTTTTGAGATAGCGCAAGCTGTGAAAATACCGGTGCATGTTGGAGGGGGAATAAGAAGCGAGGAAACAGCTGAAAAATTTCTCAATATGGGAGTGGACAAAATTATGGTTGGAACACTGGCTTTTAATAGGCCGAAGATCCTAGCAAAGTTGGCGAAAAAATTCAGCGACAGCATAATCGTAGCTTTGGACTATGGAGAAAATGGTAAAGTTATGATTGATGGATGGAGAAAAAACGTTCAACTTGATGTAGATAATGTCATACAGAGGTTTTTGAAACTTAAGATCCAAACATTTCTGTTGACCTCTGTGAGTAGAGACGGGACTCTTAAAGGGGTTAGCGTTGATGCTGTAAAGAAGGCTTGTACTTATGAAGGTGTAAACGTTATAGCAGCGGGTGGGGTAAGCAGCCTAAAAGATCTAATGCTTCTAAAAAATATAGGCGTTTATGGTGTGGTTATTGGAAAGGCCCTGTATGAAGGAGTTTTTTCGTTAAAAGATGCTTTAAAAATTGCAAGGGAAACATGAGGTGCGAGTCTAATGCCTTTAGCGAAACGGATCATACCATGCCTAGATGTGGATCATGGAAGAGTAGTCAAGGGCGTACACTTCTTAAACTTGAAAGACGCGGGAGACCCCGTGGAATTGGCCAACAGATACGCTGAAGAAGGCGCCGACGAACTAGTTTTCTTAGACATAACGGCTTCACCTGAAAAACGGAAAATAATAAAGGACACTGTTGAAAGGGTTGCTGCGGAAATAGACATTCCTTTTACTGTTGGCGGTGGAATCCACAGCCTTTCCGACGCAAGGACCGTTCTCTGTGGCGGCGCGGATAAAGTGTCAATTAACACAGCGGCGGTTGAACGACCTAAACTGATCACAAAGCTTGCGGAAACCTTCGGTAAACAATGCGTTGTCGTCGCCATTGACGCTAAAAGACGATACGAGGAAAAAGAGGGACGGTGCTGGTTCGAAGTATACACATACGGCGGACGTAAACCCACAGGACTGGACGCAGTCCAATGGGCGGCGAAAGCTGAGAAACTAGGCGCTGGCGAAATTCTCCTCACATCCATGGATAGGGACGGCACGGAAAAAGGGTTCGATTTAGAATTAACAAGAAGCGTTTCCGAAAACGTGAAAATTCCCGTTATCGCAAGCGGAGGGGCAGGCCGACCTGAACATTTTCTGGAAGCATTTTCCATTGGAAAAGCCGACGCCGCTCTAGCTGCCTCAATATTTCACTACAACAAATATTCAATACAGTTTATCAAGAAGTTTTTAAGAGACAAGGGAGTTGAGGTTCGACTTTGAACTTTAAAAAAATTGAAATTCAACGATTGGACTTTCATAAAGGTGACGGCTTAATACCGGTGGTGGTACAAGACATAAATACTAAGGAGGTTTTGATGTTAGCTTACACAAACCTCGAAGCCCTAAAGAAGACCATAGAGACGGGTCACGCCCATTACTGGAGCAGATCCAGAAAGAAACTATGGATGAAGGGCGAAACCTCCGGAAACATTCAAAAAGTTAAAGAAATTTTAGTAGATTGCGACTATGACGCATTGCTTTTCCTAGTGGAACAGAAGGGAAATGCTTGCCACACTGGACAAAGGACATGCTTCCATAACCAAATAAAAATTGAGGGTTAAAAGCCACGTCAGCCAGTGTCTCGAATTATTCCATTTCTAATCCTTTGACATTTTTCAGTAGCCTCTTTTATAGCCCTCATTAGGGCTTGTCTAATCTGACTTCCCTCCAACTCATAAATGACCTCTATTGTTGTTCCGCCCGGCGTTGTTACCATATCCTTTATCTTAGCCGGATGCTCCTGTGTCTCTAATATCAGTTTTCCAGTTCCAAGAACTGTCTGAGACGCGCTATAGAGAGCTAAGTCTCGCGGCAAGCCCACCCTTAATCCAGCATACATTAAAGCCTCAATAATTATGGATATGTAGGCTGGTCCGCTGCCGCTTAGGGCTGTGATGGCGTCCATATATTTTTCCTCAAAACTTCCACGGAGACTCCCATAAGGCTTAACAGTTTTTCAACCTTTTTCTTGTCGCTTTCGGTCACGTTTTCGTCGTAACAGTAGGTCGTGAAAGATTCTTGAACTAAGGCGACAATGTTTGGCATTGTTCTAACAAACTTTGCGTGGGGAGCTATTTTCTTGTAAAACTTTAGAGGAATTGTAGCTGCCGTTGATATTACAAGTTTCCCTTTAATTTCGCTGCTTATTTCCTTGACAACCTTTTCAATATCGCCGGGTTTCACGCATAAAAAGATTATGTCTGCTTTGCTTGCTGCTTCCTTGTTGTCCGTAGTTATTTTCGCGCCTAACGCTTCTAGCTCTTTAAGCTTTCCTACGTCACGTCTTGTGGCGATGACTTCACCCTCATACCGCTTCTTTAACAAACTTTTGACTATGGCTCCACCGATCACACCAGCTCCTATGACCGCTATGCTCTCCAAACAGCCACCCGCCACTTTTAAGCTGTGAACGCAGAATACTCGAAGCAAGTTTGTATATATGGAGTTCCTAAAATCAGTGTTCGCATTTTATAAGTTTTGTTTATTTGACCATTTTTGTTCTTTTAGATTTAGTAAGGATTGGATTGGAATGACCAAAAATACATTAAAGATAATTAGATTCAAACGCCACCAAAAATTGGACAACTTGGTTAATAAGTTAATTGAACAGCAAAAGTGGAGTCGCATAGCTTAGAATGAAACTCACACCTTAGGTTTGATTAAAGTGTGCTTAATAATGTTATTTATCACTCTATTACTTTAAAGAGATCTGCTTTTGTTATTATGCCTACCACTTTTCCTTTCTTGGTTACAAGAACAGCTGGGTAGAAATGTAATAGGCTTGAAACTAGGGGTAATGGGGCGTTTTCGTCAATTTGGGGTGGTGCTTCCTCCATGATTTCTTCCACAAGTTTCTGGGAGATTTCTGAGGGGTCTTTAGCGGCCGTTATTTGGCTTAATATTGTTTTCTCTGAAACGCACCCGACGCATTTTCCGTTTTCAAAAACTGGCAGTTGTGAAAAGCCATGTTCCATCATTAGGCTTATTGCCTTTGCAACCTTGTCGGTTTTCTCGACGCCTACAACGCCTTTGTGATAAATGGCTTTTGCAGTGTTGTTTTCCCCAGCTTCTATCCTTTCTAAAACATCAAAAATAGCCTTCACTTTACCATATGACGGGTCGATTTTCCCAGACTCAATTTTAGCGATAAACGATTGGCTTACACCCGCAATTCTTGCTAATTGTTTTTGGGTTAAACCCAACATTCTTCTCCTTTTCGCTATCTCATCTAAGGGTGGCAGCATATTCTAAAATTTCGCATAAGGCCGTATATTCTTTTTGGAATATTTTTTTCAAAAAAGTACTTTAGTATGGAATTTATTTCCTTAGAAGTTTGGAGGTGTGTGGAACTCGGACATAGAACTATCGCGGAAATCAACGAGAAAATCAAGCGCGGGGATATACAAGTTTTAACGGTTGAAGAGATGAAGGCGCTAATTGAAAGCAGCAGCATAAGGAAAGCTTTTGAGGAGGTAGATGTGGTAACCACCGCAACTTTTGGGCCAATGTGCTCTTCGGGGGCGTTTCTGAACTTCGGGCATAGTAACCCCCCAATTAAAATGGAGAAAGTTTGGCTTAACGATGTTGAAGCATACCATGGGAACGCAGCGGTGGACTGTTACATAGGTGCCACAAAAATGAGCATTACCAGAGGATTTGAGTATGGTGGTGGACATGTGATTGAGGACTTGGTTGCCGGCAAAGAGATAGAGCTTAAAGCAGTGGCATATGGGACGGACTGTTATCCTAGGAAGGTTTTGGAGAAAAGGTTCACAATTCACGAATTGAATCAAGCGATACTTTGCAATCCAAGAAACTGTTATCAAAAGTATAATGCTGCAACAAACAGCACTACTCGAACACTTTACACATATATGGGAATCATCCTTCCAAATTATGGCAATGTGAATTATGCTGGGTGCGGCGAGCTAAACCCGCTAATCAATGATCCGACATATAGAACAATAGGCATTGGAACCAGAATCTTCCTTGGTGGCGGAGTCGGCTACGTGATAGGCGAAGGAACGCAGCACAACCCTAAAAATGGATTTGGAACCCTAATGGTCAAGGGAGATTTGAAGAAGATGCGACCCGAGTATCTGCGAGGCGCAACATTCCACAAGTATGGCGTAACACTTTATGTAGGTATAGGGGTTCCAATACCAATCTTAGACGAGGAAACAGCTAAAAATGTTGCCGTTAGAGATGAGGAAATCTTCACTAAAATCTTGGACTATGGAGTTTCAAGCCGCAACCGGCCTGTGGTTCGGAAAGTCAGCTATGCAGAGCTTAAATCTGGAAGAGTTGAGATTGGAGGCAAAAGTGTAAAGACTGCTTGCACTTCCAGCATAGAGATGGCCAGAAAAATAATGGGTGAACTTAAAAAGTGGATCAGCGAGGGAGCATTTTTCCTCACGGAGCCTGTTGAGAGGCTTCCAATAGATGTAGAGTATCACCCCATGAAAATGAGGTGACCGTGAGTGCCTAAAAAGTGGGTGGAGCAGAAATGCGTCTTCTGTTCGCTGTGCACGGCTCTTTGCCCCTACGAGGTTTTCAAACAAGCGGACGGAAGAATTCAAGTAGACACTGCGAAATGTGTGGACTGCGAAGAATGTCTGCCAAGCGTGGGTTGCCCAAGGAGGGCTATAGACAAATGACAAGCCCGACTAAAACTCTTTTTAAAAAGACGTTCAGCATCAAGGAGACTGTTTGCACAATAATAACTGACAACAGTCAAGCCGTCAAAGTGGCTGAAGAAACAATAGCCTACCATCGCAAGCAACTAGAATCCTACATCAGAATGCGTAAAGGCTTCCTATATTCTTTAAAGCCACTGGAAATTGTTGACGGACCGGAAGTTGTAAGGCTTATGGCTTTAGCCTCGGCGGAGGCTGGGGTTGGACCGATGGCCTCAGTTGCCGGTGCCCTAGCTGACTTGGCAGTGGAAGCCATGCTTGCGTGCGGTGCAAAAACAGCGATTGTTGAAAACGGTGGGGAGGTAGCGGCGGTATCCGAAACTCCTTTGGATATTGCCCTACTAGCTGGCGATTCCCCTCTGTCTGGTAGAATAGGGTTCAGGATTGAAAACTTTCCAGTTGGTGTAGCCACCAGTTCTGGTGTTTTTGGGCATGCTTTAAGTTTTGGAGAAGCTGAAGCCGTAACTGTTTTCGCCAAAAGCGCGTGCTTGGCAGACGCTGCTGCCACTGCTGTTTGCAATGTTGTCCGGGGCGAAAACCTCGACCAATCTATAAGGAGTGGAGTGGAGAAAGCATCGTCTATTGTAGGCGTAGATGGCGTTTTTATAATTTACAAGGGGAAGGTAGCCCTGGCTGGAAAAGTCCCCAGACTGATTGACATCTGGAAAGGAGGGTAATAGCCCTCGAAAAAAGAAGAATCGTGTTTAAGTTTGGTGGGAAATCCCTATCAGAAGGTGAAAAGGCAAAACAGTTAGCTGAGAAAATACTTTCAGAATTAAAAGCTGGCAAGCAA
>Ga0078972_1005420_pt1 | contig 32427 bp, 22 predicted proteins | sample YelNatPaOPGAMG01_FD_67568 | JGI IMG/M metagenome (GOLD analysis project Ga0078972, IMG submission 67568) | Hot spring thermophilic microbial communities from Obsidian Pool, Yellowstone National Park, USA - OP-RAMG-01 (SPADES assembly) (version 2) | ecosystem: Environmental > Aquatic > Thermal...
CATGGGTTAGTGTTTTAGTTTGTCTCGGAATTGCTGTTTTGGATAGTCAAGAGTTTCGCTTATATGCTGACAATGTAAGTGCTAAGAGTGAAGGATCCATTAAAGAGGTGGAATCTAGCAAATTGGAAGCTGTTAACGTTAGTAAGCGTGAATTGCAGTATGTTTGTGGAGACAGAATTTTTGAGGCAAATGGAAGCGAAACCGTGTGGCGTGGTGTTGGGGGAAGCTATCTCTTCCACGCAGGAGACCGCTACAGGGAAGCATGGCAACTTCATCTTCCCGAAATCCAAGCTATGGGTTTAAACACTATAAGGTTGGCTTTTTCCTTCGCTGACAGCGCGCCTAACCCTGATTATGGTGTTCCATCTGCTGATGTTTTGGATTTTGAGAAGATGGATTGGGTTCTTGACTTTTTAGCGCAGCATGGCATTAAAGGAATTTTAGATCTGCACAACTACAATGATATGTTTGGAGATTTCGGTTCGCAAAAACTTATAGAAAATTGGAGGGCTGTAGCCCGGCACTATCGAGGCGACCTTAGGGTGGTGGCCTACGAGTTATTCAACGAGCCGTTTAGTGCTACGTGGGCGCCTTCAATTAAGTCAAAAATGGATGTCGCAAGGTTTTATGCGAACCTTACCGATGCTATTCGTGAGGTGGACCCCGATCGTATAGTTATTTGGGAGTCGCAGCCTTATGTTCCGCCTTTAGAGGAAATTGTGGATTTGTTGCGGCCTAATTTGGTTTTTACATTTCATAGGTGGTGGACGGATAGTAAATGGGAGTTTGACGTTTGGACGCCTGAACAGCTCAGTTACATGTCTTTGTCGTATGCAGTGGAGTATCGGAAGAAGCTTGACGTTCCATTCTGGTTTGGAGAGTTTGGGGCTAATTCGCCTTTTAATGCTTCTAATCCCGAATGGCTTTTGACTGAACAGCATTTGTGGCGGTGTGAGGAGCAGGTTGTTGGATGGAACCTTTGGATGGGAAGAACCGATATAAACAAGCCTTGGAATTATTATTTGCCATTCTTTCCGCTAAAAGTGTTTAATCATGATTTGGTTCGTAAACAGTGGAACCCGCCGAATCCAAGCTTTGTAGGGTACGTTCTAGACTGGAAGGGTGTGGATAGGCTTGAGCCTTATCGCATTGAGTTATGGCATAACGGTGATTATGTTACATTGAAACCTGGAATTGTTGTGAAGGTTATCGTGGATCATAAATTGTCGGATGGAACGGTGGAGGTTGTGTCTGATGAGGAGTTGGCTTTAAAAGAAGTAACAACATTTAAGAATGTTGAGGGCACGACGGATTTTCCGGGAGACTGGAACATCCAAATTTATCCTGTTAAATTGTGTGATATTTCATCTTAATCGAAATGGATAATCCTTTTCCTCTGTCGCTGATTGGAAGGCTGTTTTGCTTATTGAAAGTAAAGTATTTTAAGTGGATTTTCTACTTGTATACTGGTGGAAAAGTGTCGGCAACCGTGAAAATTGAACTGGAGAAAAAAGAAAAATTAGACAAGTTCGTCGCTTCCCTTTTGATACGAGAAGGCATAAAAATAACTCTCCAAGAAGCCTTAAGCCTAATAATAGACTACGCCCTGGAAAACGAAGAGGAAATAATACGGAAACTAAAAGAGTTACCGCCACTGGAAGAAGACCCGTCATGGAAAGCCATCGAAAATCCAACACATTGGGGGATAAAGGATTCGTCAAAAAGGATAGATGAGTTCATATATGGTAGATGAGCCATGACCATATTCATCGATACGGGAATATTCATAGCCTTAAGAAACGCTGACGATGAACAACATCAAAGAAGTAAAGAACTGATGAAGAAAGCATTAAAGGCGGAGTATGGCAGAATTTACACGTCAGACTACATCATAGACGAAGCCGTAACAACAGCTTTAGTAAGGACAAGAAGACGGGATCTAGCCGTTGATGTTGGAAAATACATAATAGAATCGCCAAGAATAACCAAGCTGTGGACAAATAGGGAAATCTTTGAGCTAGCTTGGCAAAAATTTGAAGCCTTTAAAGACAAGCCCCTCAGCTTCACAGACTGCACAACATTAGCTCACATGCAAAGAAACCAAATCAAACAAATCCTAAGCTTCGACTCGGGCTTTGACGGATTAGTGCAAAGAATATTTTAACCTGTTATTTAATTTGACAATTCCGCCTACACTCTAACATCATCAGAAACTAAAATGATAAAAGAGGATGCTGGTTTAGTTACGATGGTTGTACGATTAACGTCCATTGATGAAAGGTTTCGTCTTCTCCGTCTGAAACTATGACTTGTATTGTGTATGTTCCTGCTGACCCAGTATCAGCGTTGAATGTGTAGGATTCTCCCATAGCTGTTTCCTTTAGGGTTCCATTGGAATAATAGATGCACCATGTAATGTTCAAATAGTCTCCGTCAATATCTGAACATGTGACGTTAAATTCTTGAAATGTACCTTCTGAAATCGTTACGTTCTCTTGAAGGGGATAGTAGTCAATGATTTCCGGTTGAGCATTTGAGATTGTTATATTGGCTTCTTGCGGAGCGCCATAATCTCCTCCATCATAAGGGATGCAAATAACTTTGATTTTGTCTCCTTTTATGAAGTTTTCTGGTGCTAATGTTTCGTTTGTTGCTTCTGGGATGTCTTGCCATTCTCCTTCAGTTTCGTTGTATTTTTGCCATTGGTATGCGATTGTAATGTTGTCTTCGTCCGCGTCGAAGGTTGTTAGGTAGACGGTTAGCGTATCATTTGTGTATGCTGGATCTGGAGTTATGGCTATGTACGTTATTTGTGGCGGATCGTTTTGTATTACTACGTTTGGTGAGGTTTGAAGTTGTCCGAAGTCTGTTCCGTCTTTGGGTTTTACTGAGAAGTACCATGTTTCTCCTTTGGCTGTTTCGTTGGCTGGAACTGTTAGTATGTCGTTCAGGTGTGGTTGTAGCTCGCCGTCCTTATACCAGCGTATTTCTGTGCCGTTTTCAGAATCTCCGTCGGGGTCGTAGTAAATGTAGTTGGCTATGAGGTCGTCTGTGGTTGTTGGGTTGGATGGTGATATCGTTAGGTTTGATGCTTCCGGCGACCGGTTTACATTATGGACTATTATGGTCCATTGTTGTTGGGCTTCTGCTAGTTCAGTATCGTAGACTATTAGGGTTATGGTGTGTGTTCCAGATGAGTTGTAGTCTGTTGTGTAGGTCCAGTTTTGCGAGGTTGATTTTTCGATGCCGTCTAGCAACCATGAATATGTGAGAGTGTCGTTGTCTGGGTCTGTGGAAGTATGTGTGAATTCTATTGTTTCAGTTTCATTGATTTCCAGCGTTGTCTCTTCAGGGGTAAAATTGATTATTTGTGGTGCGCTGTTTTGGATGAGTACGCGTGGCGATTCGTAGATGTCGCCGAATTCTGTGCCGTCTGATGGTCTTACCGTGAAGTACCAGATTTCGCCTTTTGTTGTGTAGTTGCTTGGGACGGTTAGCGTGTTGTTTAGTTCTGGAACTAGCACATCGTTTCTGTACCATCTTATTTCAGTTAGTGTTGTGTTCTCTGGATCTCCGTCTGGGTCGAAGAATGTGTAGTTTCCGATTAGGTCGTCGTTTGTTTTTGGAGTTTGCGGAGTTATTGTTAGGTTTTTGGCTGATGGTTTGTTGTTTTGGCCTATGGTTATTGTGTTTGAGGTTTTTGTTGTTCCGTCTTGGTGGCTGTCGTTTGGTGTTACTTTGCAGTACCATGCGTCGCCTGTGAGTAGTTCAGCTTGAACTATTGTGGAGCTGTTGGTTTGGCCATCTTTAGTTTCTGAATAGCGTTGGTAGATTTGTTGTGGTGTTAGGCTTTTTGGGTATATGCGTACTTCGTCTATTATGCCTTTGAAGTAGTCGAACCAGCCTATGTATAGCGGGTTTATGGTGCCACTGGGCTGAATGTTAAAGTTTAGTGTTGATGATTCTGAGAGTGTTTTTGTGGTTGCCATTTGACCATTTACGTAGAGTGTCATATTCTCGCCTTTCTTGTAGGTTAGGACTATGTGGTACCATGTGTTTAGGTTTAATGTTGCGTTAGTGGTTATCATGTTGTGGCCGCTTATCATAGGGTTGCCTGTGGCGGTCCATATGCTTGCGAAGAGTTGTTTGCCGCTTGTTATGCCTATTTCGTAGCTTGGTATTCGCGCTATGATGCGTGTGCTTGTTCCGCTTGGCGGATAAGCTGATAATTTGATCCAGGCTTCGACTGTTATTTCTGACCATGAGCCGCCGCCGTCTAGGGTGTTGGTTCCTGGGATTTGGATGTAGCCTCTGTTGAAGTTGTAGGCGCCTCCAACTATCCCGTTACTTGTCCAAGTAACATCTCTTATTACTATTCCATTGTTGTTATATCCAGAATAGTCTTTGGTTGTTGCTGAGTTGTTTGTGTCGAAGGGTAGGACAAGGTTTGTTATTGAAATGCCGTTTTTGTACCAGTTGTAGATGTTTGTGACTTTGTCTCCATCTGGGTCGTAGGTTGTTTGATTGTAGCAGACTATGTTTCCCTGTTCGCCTTTAACTAGAATGGGATCTTCTTGGATTGGAGGCATTGTTGGTAGTGTCGTGAAGGAGAATGTGATGTTTGTTGAGTGGTTTCCATCTGTTACAGACACTATCCATTCATAGGTTGTTAAGTATTGAAGGCCTGTTACGTTTAGCGTGAATTTGCCACTGGCAACGTTTGTACCTGTATCTGACCCGATGTATGGATTTGTAGTGATAGTGTAATTCATCGGGTCATCTTGGTAATCTGTTATGTTGAAGGTGATTTCTGATAGGGAAGGCGATATGTTTTTGGCCTTGTTTGGTGGTGAAGGAGCAAAAACTACTGGTGCTTGTGGAATAGGTTCTTCTTCTTTTATTGTGTAGAATGTTGTTGGGTCCTTTTGGTTGTTGTAGCTTGTCATTATCCAAGCACTTGAACGAGTAATGTTTGATATGCGCACTTCGTCTATTGTGCCGTTCCAGTAGCTCGATCCCCATGTGTGTAGGCCGATTTGGAAAGCCCTAGTGTTGACATCTACGGTTCCAGAACCAATGTATTTGTTTGCAACTATTTGGCCGTCGATTAACAAGCGCAAGTATTGCCCGTCATACTGTCCAACTATATAGTGCCATTCGTCCTTGGGCATATACATATTGTTTGAGTCAACATACAACCTGGTACCACCCCGATAAACCTGGAATGTCCATCCGTCAGTCCATCCCTGCCAACCAAGCTCATACGAGCCTCCTTTGCCCAGACCACCAAACCAAGTGTTATTCTGGTTAGTCAATCCTCGGCTTGAGCGGAACCAAGCTTCAATTGTTATTGGGCCTGTAATATGTAAAGTTGGACTATCTAGGACTGCTACGCAATCGTTTGCGCCATCAAACTCGTCAGCTCCATCAATCTTGCCGACAGCGTTCTGGTTTACTCCTCCCTGCGGTGAACCATCGTTGTGATTGGCTGTGCGGTCATAGTGCGTTCCAGAAGTCTCGTTCAAATGGTGAACCATTACAAAGTTGGAGTCCCACACTGCTGATGCATTTTGCTGGTTTTCTGCGTCTGGATTACCATAATATAGGTAGAGTATAGTATTTGTCATGGATGAAAGTTGGGGGATATTTACCCATGCTATTAGGCGTCCTGAAGTCTTGTTAAATAGTTCTATTTCATGGTTTAATTTATTATTGTTGACGTCTGTGAAAACTATGTCGCCGCCATCTGGCTTAGCCTTGTTTGCTAGGTCAAGGTCATTATCTATGCTTATTAGGACTGGGAAGTTCTGGAGATCAGCGCTTACTTTGTTGTGATCGATTGTTATTTTTTTGCGGTATGGCCAGTCCGCGTTCCACCGTGGGTAGAGCGGTTCTGTCGTGAATGCGAAAGTTTTGTTTGTCCAGTTTGTTCCATCAGTTAGGTTTATTGTCCATGTATATGTTGTTGATGGTGCAAGGTTGATTATGTTTAGAGTGTATTTTCCATTGGTTGCGTTTATTTTGGCGTTGCTTCCTATGTCTGGGTTTGTTGTTATTGTATAATTCATTAAGTTGTGTTGATAGTCTGTTATGGTGAATTCTAGTTGCGATAGTGAGAGTGGGACGTCTTCTGCATTGTTTGGTGGGTTGATTGGGGTTATGACGGGTTCTTGGCATCCAGGTGGTGGTATGTATTCTGCGGCACCTTTTCGGTATTCACTGTAAAATTGCACTTCTGTTCTTGGTCTTTCGGTTGGTCTTCGTGCTGGTGTGTCATAGGCATATACGTATCCTCCTTGACTTGAGACAACTATCTCAGTATATCCGTCTCCATCGATATCTTGAGCAACCGCGTAGTTTAATGTTCCAGTAAGCCCCGTTATTCCATCTAACACTCTGCCTGAACTATCTATTATGAATATTCCTTTGTAGTTGCACGCGATAATTTCCATGAAGCCGTCGCCATTTACATCGGCTTCTTGGGGTCCATAGAATGACTTGCCAAGGTAGATTCTTTGGTCTACTTTCCAATTGACCAGGTCAAATACGACGATGTCGTCTGAAGCCCATTCGTTGCTGGGGTCAAGCGGGTCATCGTGTGGATCAGCCATTAATATTTCTAGGTTTCCGTCGTTGTCTATGTCGCAAACTGATGATTGGTAGTGAGTTGGTATAACACCTAAACCAGCCTGATATATTCTAATAGCGCTTCCATCAGACGCGTTTAAGACTACTACTCCTCCGTTCAGATCGCCTACAATAACATCTAGGATTCCATCATTGTTAGCATCTGCAAGTATAGGGATTGGACTGCTGCAAAAGACGCTTGGATAACTCCACCTTAGAGTTAAGTTCTTGGCCCAGTAGGATTGAACGCCTTTTCCATAGTCGTTATCTCCGTACTCAGCGCTGTTTAGGTACATGTTTCTGTCACCCATATAAAGTTCGAATTCACCGTCTCCATCCGTGTCTGCTATTGAGAAGCCTCCAGCGCAGGGTCGCCATGCAAAGGTTTGGCGCAGTATTTTTCCATCATAGCTGAGGGCTGTTATTCTTCCAGAGCCACTTAGGCCATGATACACGTCTGTTGAACCTATGAAAATTGTGGGGTATCCATTTCCATCAATATCGCATATAACTGGGCTAGAGTATGTTTCTCCTCCTAACCCAGTTATTCTCCAATATTCGCTCCCATCATTTGCATGTAAAACAAGTAGTCCAGCTGGACTTTCAAGCGGTACGATTATTTCAAGAATGCCGTCTTTGTTTAAATCCGCCATTTGAGGCTGAGCCCAATATCCAATGTTGCTGTCAGAAACACGCCAGATTTCGTGTCCGTCAGTGCCTTTTAAAGCTACAACTAGCCCGCGTGCTGCAAAGAAAACTTCCTCTATCCCATCACCGTCAACGTCGTAAGTTAATACTCCAGAAACTCCTGTTGAAAGGCTGCTTGCCACCCATTTTTGCTGGAGTATTTTGGTGGTTGTTGTGAAGCTAAAGGATTTATTTGTCCAAGCCACGCCATTGGTCACTGAAACATTCCAGTAATATGTGGTGGCGAGCTTGTCCATTAGTGTAGGTATTACTGAGTAGGTTCCGCTTGGAACATTGGAAAAAAGTCCGATTTCTTGCCATGTGTTGAGCACTTTCTGTTGAAAGATTATAGTCATATTTTGTCCATAGGGGTCAAGTACACGAATGGACAATGTTGGATTAGTGTAAGTATCCGTCATCCCATCTGTCGGGTTCTCATCTGAGACTAATGGTGCAAAAGCGGTAGGAGACCTCTCTTCTGTGCCTATTGTGTAGAATGTTGTTGGGTCTTTTTGGTTGTTGTAGCTTGTTTGTATCCACTCAGCTGAACGTGCAGTGTTTGATATGTGGACTTCGTCTATTGTGCCGTTCCAGTAGCTCGATCCCCATGTTAATAGGCCGATTTGGAAAGCCCTAGTGTTGATGTCTATAGTTCTGAGACCAATTGATTTGTTTGCGACTTGTTGACCATCAAAAAATATCTTTAAGTATTGCCCATCATACTGTCCCACGACGTAGTGCCACTCGCCAGCTGGCATGTAAACATTTCTTGAATCAATATACAGCCTTGTTCCACTTTCGAAAATTTGGAATGTCCATCCGTCAGTCCATCCCTGCCAACCAAGCTCATACGAGCCTCCTTTGCCCAGACCACCAAACCATGTGTTAGGTTTTGATGTTAATCCTTGTTTGGAGTTGAACCAAGCTTCAATTGTCAAAGGCCCCGTAATATGCAGAGCCGACTTGTCTGGAACCCCAACATAATCGTTTACGCCGTCTAACTCGTCAGCCCCATCAATCTTACCAATCTCGCTCTTAACAAGACCTCCATAAGCCGTGCCATTATTGCCGTAACTAGTGGAGTCATATCGGTTTGTAGATTTCTCCTCCAAATGGTGAACCATTACAAAGTTGGAGTCCCACACTGCTGATGCATTTTGCTGGTTTTTGGCGTCTGGATTACCATAATACATATCAAATATTGTATCCTGGGTTGACAATAGAGAGGGTATTTTGACCCATGCGACTAGATGTCCAGTGCTGCTATCGTATTGCTCGATTTCATAGCTAAGTGTGTAGTTGCCGGCTCCAATAAAGAGAATATCATCGCCATCTGATTGAGCTTTGGCTTTCAGATCTGGGTCTATTATATCTATGAGAACCGGAAAATTTGCCAAGTCAGCACTTACCATCGTGTGGTTTATGGTTATTTGCTTCTTGAAAGTCCAGCCTGGAGGCCACCAAGGCTCAGAGCCAACTGGTTTTATAAAGGTCAGTAGCGGAAGAATAAATATGCTGCTTAACAATATCCAATTAATTATTGCGCTTTGCAATTTTTTTCTATGGCGGTTAAATTTTCCCATTTACCTTCGCTCTCTTTCCCTCTTTAAATGTTGTTTTTCTTCGATAAATACTTATGTGGCAGATTAATCAAGTTCGGTTTTTGCGTTTAGCTTGTGTATTTTTGTTGGACAGTTATACGGAATTGTTTATTAAATAGTAAGACAGACTAATCATTTGCAAAATCAAATAAGCAGAAACATAATAATTTACGTACAGTTAAGGTGGATGTTTGTTGCCTACTCTGAGATGTATTGGGCAAGTTGCCTTCCTACTTGCTGTTTTGTTTGGTTTCCTAGCATTCGGCTTTGCGTTGCAATCTTCACTTTTTATACCCTCTACTGGTTCCATTTACTATCAGCCAGAAGCTAGGATCCTCCTTGAAGATGACTTTGAAAGTGGTGATTTTAGTGCTTGGAATGGCACTTTCGCTACTGCTGGTAATAACACTGCCTCTGTTGCCTCAGTAGATCCGTACGAAGGTTATTATCATGGCTATTTTCAGACGGACAGTGTAGTGTCTGGTGTCAGTTATGCTTACTGTTATGAGGTTGTGTCTCCAGCAATTAGCGAGGTTTATGCGAGGGGCTATTTTAAAATTGTTGATGGATTACCGCTTGATGATGACAATGATAGGTTTGGGCTAATTAGTTTCGAAGTTGGTGAGTGGCTGCAATGTAGTTTTCGTGTTCTTCGCTCTGGTGGAGTAGATCGATTCAACATCATTGGATACAATGGCAGTTCTTCAGTTACCAAGAGCTCGGATGCTGTTTACCCTGCCGAAGGCAAGTGGTACTGCTTTGAATTTTTCATTAAGGTGCATCCTACAAGAGGTGAGTATCGAGTTTGGATTAATGGGGTGGAACGGATAACTATGACAGACCTTAATACTGCGGAATATGGTGCTGGTGTTAGTCGTGTTCGTTTTGGTCTAACCTATACGGCGAATGTGCAACATCGTGTGGAGGTATATTGTGATTCAGTGGTTGTGAGCACACGTTATGTTGGTCAGTTAAGATATACTTTTGGTGTTATCGGTTCAGTTGTTGAAAATCCTGCTATTAGAAACTTTTATTGGCTTTTTGGTAACCAGAGTATAAGTTATAGGGCTGTTTTGCCTTCTGAGGTTGAGCGTTTTGAGGATGTTGACCGTTTTGATGGTTTGGTTGTGTGGACAAGGCAAGAAAGTGGTTATAACGCTACGGCGGTTAAGTTGTTTGCGCAAAGTCGTATTGTTATTTCGCATATGTTAGATTTTTGTAAAGTTCTATATCCGAGCCTTAGCGGTAGCACTCAGGTTGTTTCTACTAGCACGGTTAGTTATGTTATGGATTGGGGCAGTTTCCATAGTGGTGATTTGGTGGTTATGCGTAATGAGACGGGTAATGTGGGGCAGTTGACGACGGTTCTTGCTTCTGGGTTGGCTGTTTTTTCTAATGTTACTGTTATTGCCCGTTATGATGCGAATAGGATTGCGTTTTTACATATGAATGGTACGAGTGCTGAAAGCGGTTTTTATGTGATGGATCTTGATGCTACTACGCCTGAAACTGAGTGGGTTGGCATTTGGCATTTGTTCCCAGCGATTAAGATGGTTCATGATTTTCCGACAGGAAAGTATGCTCGTTGGATGGCTAATGGCGCGAGTTGGTGGAGTTTGGATTGGATATACAATCGTATTGATGCTTTGGTGAATGCAAACAATGACGTTTTACAGAAGCAAGTTATTGGACAGAGCGTTTTAGGACGTAACATAACAGCTATTGTCATTGGGAATGGCTCTCGTAATGTGATTATTGATGGGTGTATTCATGGTAATGAGAAGGCTGCTGCGTTTTCTGCCTTGCGGATGGTTGAGTTGCTTGTCGAGTTTTATCGTTCTGACGCTTGGTGGAGGTCTAAGCTGGCTAATGATTGGCGTGTTTTCGTTATTCCTGTTCTTAATCCTGACGGTTTTGCAGCTAATACGCGGGAGAACGCTAATGGTAAAGACTTGAATCGCCAGTTTCCGCCTGGAGCAAATACAACCGAGCCTGAGGCTTGGGCGCTTAGGTGGTTGATGGGTAATTATACGCCTACTGTTTATGTTAATTTGCATGAGGGCTATTATTGGTATCCCAACTGGATGATTTATGGGAATTACGAGACTGGTTCAAATAAGACTGTTACGATAAACGCTTTGAAGGCGGCGAATGAAACTTTTGTTTCTTTGAGGCATTGGGGTTGGTTTGATGAGCAGGGTAAGCATGTCTGGATTGGAGAGGTGGATACTATTGCGCAGGGTGGAGTTACAAGTTTGGCTATTGCTTATGCTAGTTATCAATATGGCGCTTCTTGTATGCTTCTGGAAAGTATTGCTTGGAGCAGCTCTTATGGAGCAAGGCAGAGTTTATGGGCCATGGATTACTATTGCACTCTTGTTCTGGCCTTTTTGCAGAACAATAATCGATTAGTATAGTTTTTGTTTATTTTTTTTTGTGAGCGCGTGCGCATAGACGCAAACTTCGCTTATTCGAATTCCATTATTATGTTTCCGTGATATTCAGCTTCAATTACTGATATAGGCGGCTCCATTGTCGTGTGTTTGGCAGGCGCAATAAAAACATGAGAATCGGAAAGGATTCTACATTTCTCCCTTTCGTCAAGCACTCCACAGGTAATTCTTGTTTCGACGTTTCCAGTACAAAAAGTTTGTTCTTCGATTTGAGAAAAGGTGTATATCGCCAGCTTGTATTTCCTATCCACGTCTCGGTTCAAAGTTTTTAAGACTTTGGACAAAGAAAACCTCTTCGGAATTAATGATCCTATGTATACAATCTTAACAACACTTGGAAGTGCACGCTCTAAAAGTTCTTTTTTCTTCACATGTTCCTCACGTTTACAATACGGACATAGATAGTGGGGAGGCAAAATGGTCAATTTTCTGAAGATACCCATCCTTCTTAAGCTTTCAGCTACGGAGGGCGAAGGAACAAGATATTCATCAACGGCTATTTGCCAAAATATGGGACCCAGAGCTGTTCGAAGATTGTCGAGAGAGGTACACGTGCGATTCCACAAAAAGTAGACAGGCAATATTATTCTAGCTTTCTTCTTGATCTTCAATTTCCAAAAGTAAAACGGACTGAGACCTTGAAGTATCATTATTGTGCCTGGGGAAATGGCTTCATCGATTTCCTTTGTTTCAGGTTCGTCATTGATATGTACTCGCTTGTTCCTGAAGACCCCAATGTCCACCCAACTGCCTCTTCGTGTCAACTCTGTAATAATGGTATTTATGTAATAATCTTCACCGTGAAGAAAATATCTGGTCACGAAGTCTTTGTTGCTTAGGAACAGAATCCGTTCAGCTGAAATTTTATCCACCCATTCAGACAGATTAAAGCGACGAATATCCCGAACCAATGTTCAGATCTCCTGTGTTTCAGTTGCGCGAGCGTGGTGTCTTATTGTTCGACATTTCAAAGCAAATGTTTATGAACTGTCATTATTCAATAATCCTATGGTACGAGACGCAGGATAAAATTATGCACACTAGGTAGGTATCAATATGAAGCGGGACATTTCGGGAAACATTGTTGTTTGTTGCCTATCTCTTATTGTTTTATTTAGCTCTCTAGTTTCGGTGAGTGAAAGTCTTCAATCTTCTCTTTCTTTACGTTCGAATGGGTTGATAAACTATTGGCCCGTAGTAGATGTAACGATGAACATTAGCCGAGTGATAGGCATCAACAATTTGTCATTGGGTGTTCAGCTTGATTGGGAATGGAAAGCTTGGTTTGACAGTCCTACACGAAGAGAATTGGCTAGAAATGCTAGTTTTAGAATAATACGCTTCTTTGATTTTAGACCAACTACTCCACGCTTAATGCCTTGCACCTATTGGGATGAAGCCAGTCAAACAGGAACATGGGATTGGACAAATGTTGATAATCTTGTTCAAGCAATTTTTGATATTGGAGCTGAACCCTTAATTTGCTTTGGATGGCCATTCGCTAACTCGACCAAAACTCAAAAAAATATCCCACCAGGTATGGCTCTAGACCCAATCACTGAATTACCTTATCCAAACAGCTATGCTAAATACTGCACTAAATGGGTAAAGCACTTCAAAGAAAAGGGATGGCCTGTTCGATATTATGAGATTATGAACGAGCCTCAGTTTTATTTCGGCTGGAATCCTTCTAACACAACAAAACTTGCAAATTACATCGAGCTTTGGAACACTACTGCAAGAAGCATGCGCAAAGAAAACCCAAATATTCTCATAAGTCACGACGCATCCACAGTAAAATGGGTCTTTGACTATTGGCTTCTGCATGGAGATGATGTCGACTATCTAGATTTTCACAAATACGACAGTAGCGCAATAGAAGAATATACCGATTCACAATTATTTATTCTTGCAGAACAAAAATTCTTTGAGACTTCCCCAACATACTATGGTGTTGAGGAAGCTAGGCAGAGATGGATGAACGTTCGTGGCAAGCTACTACCTGTTGTCATTTCTGAGAGCAACCTCAACAGCGCATATGAGAATGGAACAGACCCGAGAATACAACAAATGCCAGGCGCAGTATGGACAGCCCTTACGTTGAGGACTGCCATTCTCAATGGACTCAGCTTCTATGTGTATTATTCCTTTTCTAGTGGTGCTTCTTGGGAACTCGAAAATAACCCATCTGGCGGTGTTGGCTTTGGCATGATCAATTCTGACGCAAACCAGCCATGGTATCCTTATTATGCTATAAAACTATTTTCCAGTAACATTGGTGTTGGAGATGCACTACTCGAAACTCAAAGCTTGAGTGATGACGTAAGATTCTTAGCATGGAATCACAGTAGAACTTCAAATATACTCATCATTTCTAGAGTCAATGAACCTCGGATACTTCATTTTAAAGGACTTGAAGGCTCATGGAATTTCTTGAAGATTGACAATTCAATTTCATGGAAAACAGCACGCATTCAAGAGGGATTAGTAAACTTGAAAGAACCTGTGTTATTGAACGGTTACACGATCATGCTCTGCAGAATTTCTTAGATAACAAAAACTAGAAGCATATTGTGTCATCTTACTGAGTTATGGAGGACCAGATGCACGCTTATGCATGTAAGCATAATCGAATTAAATTCTGGGGTCTCTGCGTGTCTAAGGGGAGATCACGCGTTTGTAAATTGAGTAGTACCCATTTGAATACATTTGGTCAAATTGTGGGATAATCATATTTTCGTCAATAGTTTCTAGGACAACTTCAACAGTATCAATAGGATAATTCCCGCTAGAGCTAAGTGTAAAAGAATCTCGCATTCCTCTTATCACAAATTGAGATTGGTTGATAAGCTGGCTTTGGGAAAACAGAATTTTTGATGAGTTGCTGGCGAATTCGTTAAGTTGTAAATACCAAAGATAAAGAGTCCGATGAGACGCGTTATAGTCAAAGTAGGCGGTGTACATAGCAGTTCGCCACGATAGAATACTGACTGTTGAATTCATATCATAATTGAAGAAGAATGAAAGTGAAGACAACTCTGATGGATGGCACACTTCGCCTAAATAATAGTTCTTTTCAAAATTCGACACCATAACTGTGCCAGACAAGCTTACAATAAAAAGAAGCAAGACAACCACTGTTGATTTGACTGTAAAGATCCGGTGCAACTTCTTCAATTTTCCTTTTTTTGATAATTCTTCTAATAGGATAAACGATGAAAAAGCGGCTGGAAACGCTGCGAATAAAACAAAATAGCCAATTTGCCAATCTGGAAGAAGATTCAAGGTGAACAACATTACTATTGCTGAGAACAAAATTGATGATAACCCTTTAGTTATTGCAGTGGGCCTTCTCTTCTGGAGTAAAAGTAGAATTGTGGCAAATAATGCTATTGCAAAAAGGCCAACTAATGAATATCTGTAGTAGTTTCTCAAGATGCTTCCCCACCATGGTAATATTTTGGCCTGTGATAATGAGCTCACTATGGGTTTAATGGCTTCTAGTGAAAAGCGCGCGCGCACATTACTGATCGCTATGAGCAAACTCGAATAGGCATAAAACTGCACAATTCCAAGAAAAGCCACGAGTGAAAATATAGGAAAAGTAGCACGCTTATCTCTGCCGCTGAACACTAAGGAGATAAGCAGGAATGCTGCCAAGGCAATGGATTGAAAGGGATGAGTGATATTGATTGATATAACCATAAACAGTTGTAATACAAACCCATATCGATCCGTGAAACGCATAAAGCAAAAAAGGAAAAGGAACAGAAATGTGAATGCAAGAGCATTGCGTGTATAATGAGTAAAGTTGGAAAAATTATAATTGAAGAATAGACATAGAAACAATAACGTACTAGCCCAAGCGAGCATGTAATCTTTTCTTTTCAATGTCCGTGTGAGAGAGAATAAGATCAAGACCAAAGCAATGATTAAAAATAAATATAATACATAATTCGCATTAATCAAGTCGAATCCAGAAACTATGGCCAGAATACTGTGAAGCAAATAGGAACCTGGCCAAGATTTTGCGACAGAATTTGTTAAACCTCCCAATTCTCCATTTATTAGTATCATTTTAGCAGGGCCAGCATGAAGATAAACATCACGAATAGTGAGATATGGATAGTTGGCTAATTGAATGAATGGGAAGTATAATCCAAATAGTAACATATGATATAGAGAGAATTTGTCGAAGTAAATAGAGAGTAAGGCCAGTATGTAGAAGATTATCAGATGGAAAATAGCATTGGGTGCCATAGCAAAAGTATCGTAGAAACCCAGTGTTCCTTTAGCCAAATCAAAGTGCCAAAAAAGCGGAATACAGAAAAACCAGATAATAAATAGTATGCTTGCAACATTAGCCATGCTTTTGTGAATCACTTACGATACCTCTTTAATCTTGTCAATAGGATACATTCTCGGAAACAACCTTAGTCTTGTTTCTTTCTCTAAGATATGCGTTTAGCGTTTCTGAAAAATCATCTATGAATCTTTCTTCCCTAAATTGATAGGCAATAGTTTCCATATCTTTTGCTATTGAATTAGACCACGAATCCAGGGCTTCCTTAATTTTCTGTTTTGCGTCTTCCGTATCTTTATACCTCCACCTCTTAGGCACAAATTCTCTAGCGCCACCTGAATCATGCACAACGGGTATGCACCCCGCTCCCATACCTTCGACTATCGATATCCCAAAAGGCTCAAAGGGCATTGTATGAAAGTACACTTTCGCCTTTTGTAATAACTCCATTTTCACGTCAAAGTTATTAGGAGCGTTTATAATCATAGTCACTCTGTCCTTGACACCATATTCCTTGATTAATCTACATACCCGACTATATGATGTCGATGTTGCATCTCTCACCGAACCCAATATGACAAAATTCGCATCAACATCCCTTGCCACAAGAGGTATCTGTTCTAGTTTTTTCTCTAAAGAAAATCTGGCAATCGTTAAAACGATATTCTTACGTGTGTGCGCTGAATTCGTGGTTTTCCTAAGAAAGACCGGGGGATAGATGACGACAGGGGTTATGCCAATTTGTTCTCTTATAACATTTGCTGTAAAGAAACTATTAGCTAAGAGTAGCCTATGTGAAGCTCGAACAGCTAGTGCCCGCTGCACGGCTTGATATGGTCTATAGTAGTGGTTCCAGGTCTTGCTTTCGCGCATTTTCTGTCTTAGAATCAATTGTTGCGCGTAATGAAAATAAGTAACATCGACCTGTGGGAGTATGTCGTTACTGTAGGGATTTATTAGTACATCGCAAAAAGGTTTTGCAATCACCGGTAATAATAAGCCAAAATATGTCTGTACACGACTAGGCCATATCGGTAGTACCAGTTCTTTGTGCACTTCTAGGTTAACTCCAAAATTATTCCTAATAAAACTTTTATCGGTTTTTTTGCCGCAAAGCAAGACCGTTCCAAGGCCTAGTTTTCTAAGGGCTCTTATTATTGAAATTACAACCTGTTGTCTTCCCCCGCTTGAATTCAAATCGTAATATAACAATCCAACTCTCATAGATCCACCCAATTTAGCGATATGGTTTATGTTTAAAAGGGATTATTATCTATATGCTTTGAAGTCTTTCAACTCATGTTCTCAATATGCAGAAATGAAGGTTGTTGAGCCTACGGCGCTGAAAGCAAAATAACTCTTTCATTTGGATATTTACATTCGGCCATTATGTTTTCATACGCATTGTCGATCGATCTAATGCTATTTGGTTACTTTTCTAGCGCTATAGAGAATCCCATAAGCAAAGGTGCCAAAAACTGGGAAGTAGCTCTCGAGGAGAGCAAATGATTTCAGCAATCTTTTCGATTTTGTAAAGATGCGCGCACGTTAAATGTCATATCAAATATTCTAACTGACGAAATGATAACTATCCAATATGCTAAGAACATTGCAAAAAGTAGAAAAAATTCTTGTTGTTCATAATGTTCACGCGTTTTAGGTTCTACATAAGGCATGGGATTTTTGTCCAGCTCAGATCTATTGCTCAATCACTCACAGCATACGGTGGCAGAGATAATATTGCTTGACGATTTTAGCGCGGGTATTCTCAAATAATTATCATTTTAACTCAATGCGTGAATATACAGCTTCAAGATTTTTCACAGCTTCGTATCCTTCTTGAACTGTCACTGGAGGTTCTTTGCCGTTGATTATGCTCTCTGCAAACAAACGAATATACATTTCATGCCCATCAAACCACTGCTTAGACAGAATGTTCAGAGCATTTTTGAAGGTTGAAGTTGAAAGTTGAATCGCTTGGCTTAGAGAGTCTGTTGCCTTACTAATTCTTTTTAGCTTAATGTTGGGTAAGACGTTTACTGTCGCATTTATTATATCCAATCTTATAATACCTTTTTGGTCGAAAAGATCAACAAAGATTGAATTTCTGGAGGCGTTGAAAGAAACATAAGTTCCTGCAAGCTTTTCCCCGGCTCTAAAGGTTGCAAGTAACTCATCATATTTCATCCAGGGATATTCGCCGAGCTTAGAAACGCTCACGTTTTCAACTTCGACATCACCCAAGAAAAATCGTATTATAAAGATTGGGTGAACCACCACTTCGGATAATCTCCCACCTGGAAGTTTGTGGCTCCAATGATCTTTATTGGAAGCCATTGGTTCATCTTTGGTATGAAGAACGCATATATGTGCACCGATTATCTCTCCTACTTGCCCTCGCTCAACAATTGCTCTGGCTTTCAGAACTGGGGGTTCGAACAGCCAATTATGTATCACACCTGCTTTTCTTTTGGTGACCCTTTGGCATTCAATTATTTCTTCTGCATCCTTGGTGGCAATTGCCAAAGGCTTCTCAATTAGCGCATCAAAACCGTTTTTCATCGCTTGATTTGCCACTTGCTTATGAGTTTCGATCGGAGTACAAATATCCCATAAGGTGATTTCCTTATAATTACTCAATTCGGATGTGGAAGTGAAGCTTCTAGGTATCTTCCAATTTCTAGCCGTTCTTTGAGCTATTTTTATGTTAGTGTCGCATACGGCTAGAACCTTGGCGTATGGAATGCGGCGCCATGCTGCAAGATGACTATTGGCCACAGCGCCACAACCAACTATAGCCACATTGATACGGGCCATAATTTTCACCTCAATTAATCATTTTGCTTTATATTTCAACTTCTAAATATTTTGTGCACGCGTGTATAGGTCTCTCAAATCAAGCGATAAACAGTGTCTGCAAATTCACTGATCGTTTTTTTGTTGTTGAAGGTCTTGGTAAAAACCTCTCTGTTTTGGTTTCCTAAATCCGAAACCGTCTCTTTATTCAGACCATTAACGTATTCGATGGTTTCAGCCAATTCAAGATAGTTTCCTGCCTCAACCAAGAATGCTCCCTTGCAATTCTTGGTTTGCTCAGGAATGCCTCCTATTTTTGAAGCAATTAAAACTCTAGCTCTTAACATCGCTTCGGCAGTAACATATGGTAGGGGCTCAGGAACTATAGATGGAAATATGACTCCCTTAATCTGCCTATAAAATGATCCCTGCTCGTCGTAATCCAGCTTTCTGTGCAAGACCATGCCAATGTTGCTAAATGATCTTGTCATTCGTTTATTTATATTTGGGCAACCTGCTACATGAACTCTGACTGCATTATTATTTAGATAAGCCATAGCATTGCGTAAAACTTCAAAGCCCTTAAGTGGGTTCACGCCGCCAAAATACCCAAAATCTTTCCCAACAATCTCTACAGGTGAAAGATCTGGCAAGGGATTATAGACAACTTTGGTTTTAAACCTAATAGTTGGCATACCCTCAACCAAGATGTCTCTTTGAGCCTTTGAGACGCAAAGAATCGCATCGGCCTTTTCAACACATTTTCTCAGAGGTATCCCAGCGAATAAGTTTAATGACAAAGATAGCATGGAATCTACTAAACTGCTTTTTTCGTTTCTTTCAAACTGGTAGATGCACTTTGCAGAACAAACACTCTTGCCTTTGCAAACAGCTTGACTTGAAGAATCGTATAAAATAGCCAAAGGACAAATCGGTGTGTAATCGTGAAGATGAACTACGACTGATTTTCCTAAAACTTTCGCCACCGGAATCATAGAAAACCACAATCTCGGAATATAAACAACAGTCGCTGATTTTATGAGTTTTTTCACAAAACTGGAAAGTAGAACATCCAGTCTCCACAATAGTGAGTATTTAATGCCAGTTCTGCGCTTAAATAAGGGTAGACGATAAATTGTGAAGTTTTTGTTCCTTGAGAAATCTCGTTCTCCTGGAAACCTGTTGGTAACTACGGTGATATTAAATCCTGCTTCGCTTAAAAGCTTAGCATATAAATAGGTCGCCAACTCTGCGCCACCTCCATGAGGATAAAACAATTCGGTTAAGAACAAAATATTCAAAACCTTACCACCAATTCAGACAAAATATATAAGAGCGAGCTCATAACAAATAGATATTTTCAATCCGTTCAACAATATTATTCCAGTCCGAAATTTTTGTTCCTATCCACTTTTTCATGGCTCTTTTATCTGCACCATTGCTAAGGACGCCGTTAATCAGTCTTGCTAACTCGTCTAAGCTGATCGGAAAATCGACTCCAAAGCAGCTTTCGTTGTCCACCCATTCACTTAAAGCGGAAGTATTAGCAACAATACATGGTGTTCCGGCAGTCAAAGCCTCAGCCACAACAAGCGAATAAGCCTCAAACCTAGACAACAAAACAAAAACATCCGCATCAACAAACTTCTGCAAAAGCGCCCACCTAGGCAGATTCTCATAAAACCTAACCCTATCATAAACCTTCAGTTCTCTAGCATGCCTCTCCAAGTAAGGCTTAAATGGCCCCGTACCAACAATCTCCAAAACCACGTCATCCGCCAGCTTTGGCAAAACCTCAACCAGATATTGCACGCCCTTATAATCTAGCAGATAGCCAACGTACAAAATCGACTTGAAATCATGGGATCTTTTTCTAAGTCCAGAAAACTCGCTAAAATCAACACCATTAGGTATAACAACAACTTTATCCTCAGCTAGCTTGAACTGCTTGCACAACAAAGCCTTTTCATACTCAGAAACGGCAATTATCTTATCAGCTCTCATCAAAGTTCTTTTTCCTATGGGCTTAAACATTTTAATCAAACAATTTCTAAAATTGGAATGCCCAACTCCGTGGAAATGAGTCGTAACAACAAACTTGTCACACTCCGCAAATGCTGCAAAATGCATTGGAAAACCATGGTAACCATGCGCATGAACGACATCAAACTCGACCTCTCGCAACCTCAAGAGCATTTCCAAAGAAAAGAAATAGGCATTACTCGGCGCATAACACTTGAACCTCTCTACCCTAACTCCATTTTTCAACTCAAACCTCGGAAGCTTTGACCCATAGTTCGTAGCATAAACCGTAACGTCATGTCTTCGAGCAAGCCTTTCAGAAATATTCTTAACATGTACAGAAATGCCCCCTGTTTCTCCGTACCAATCTTGGCAAACCTGCAAAATCTTCATTGAAACCAAGCCCATAATATTCAATCAAAACGCATAGAAAACAACTAACTGGAAAAAGCGGGAGAGCTGTACCCTTTAAGTTCAGAAACTATCTTCCTAAGTTTACCACTCTTGTCCAACGGAATCTCGTCCACAAAATCAACTTCAAAATCCACTTTACTTTCGCCTAGTTTCAGAAACTGTCTAAAATGCTCTACCAACTCAGCCCCCATAACCTTCTCATCAACCTCACTATTCTTCTTTCTAATGATAAACCTAAAGAGGTCAATTCTTTTTTGAACAACCCTATATTGCTCAATGCAAGGGTAATACTTGAAGAACTCCATAATCCAGCCGAAAACGAGCGGCGAGAGTACTCGTCCATCAGGAAGAACAATAAAAGAGTCTTTGCGGCCTTCTATAACTTCCATTAAAGGAAAATGTATCCCACATGGACACTCTGACTCTTTTGAGGCCCTTCCCACATCGCCTACAGCGTACCTTATGAAAGGCATTGCATAATTGAACAAGCTTGTACAAACTATCTCACCACTATCGCCAGGCCCAACCTCTTCGCCTCGCTCATCCAAAAACTGCATTATAACAGAATCAGCATCAATATGATAGTGCCTTCTTTCCTCGCACTGCCAAGCAAGCCTCTCAAGCTCCATACACGCGAATTCATCGTAGAAGGGGGCATTAAAAACTGCTTCTATAAATTTACGCGAGGAACTGTCTATTAGTTCGGCGCCTCCGATTATCATTTTAGGCCTAATCGTGTCAGTATCTCTCTTTTCCGCCTCTTTTGCTATCAACAGAAGGGAACTTGAGTACCCATCCAATATATCTGGCCCTATTCTTTCAATCTCTGAAATCTGTGTTGCAGCGTCGTCGAAAACTGATATCGGGATTGGCATATAAATACTCAGAAATCTTTGCAACCTGTACTTCTCAGCCTGGTGCTGTGGCCCTGTTATCACAACCCACTTGTCCCTAGGCTTTTGACCACAAATTATGTTGGCTCTTAAAAGTTTTGCCTTTCTAAAAGCATCTTCCTTTCTCGTGATATACGTAAACAGCGGCTGCCCTGTTGAACCACTAGTGGAAATCCTTTTAAGCTTCGTGACATCAAACTCCTCGGAGATAATTTTGTCGGCATTTCTCTGCAGCTCCCTTCTCTCAATAACTGGAATTTTCTTTAAGTCTTCAACAGTCTTCACATCTTCAGGTCTTAATCCAAGTTGCCTAAATTTTTCGTGATAGAAAGGAACATGCTCATAGGCATATTTGACAATCTCGCGAACCTTCAAATTTTGATATTCCAAAAGTTTCTCTCTGCTCCAATGAGTATGCCTTAACAAGTTGCCTAGGTAGTAGGCAACCCTAAAATAATCATACATAACAAAACCTCACACGAACATTCAGGAGTGGTCACTCGCGTTTTTAAGCTCTGAAACGACTGCAGCAAGCTTGCCACTTTTATCTAAAGAAAAGTCTTTCACAAACTCTACCTCAAATGCTAAGCTATCAGCATCAACGTTCAGTGCCTTTCTGAAATGTTGAACCAACTCGTCTTCGACAATTTTTTTATCAAAAACATCTTTTTTCATTTTAATGTGAAACTCTATAAGATTAACCTTTTTCTGGATAATACGATAATGGTCTATGTTATTGAAGAACTTTAAGCCTCTCATAAGCAATATGAAGACTATCGGAGAAACTAGACGACCATTCGGAAGAACAATAAGCGAATCTGTTCGCCCCTCCACTAGCTTCATTAAAGGAAGCGTCCTCCCGCATGAACATTCGGTCTCTTCTGAGAGTACGCCAACATCACCAACAGCATACCTTATGAAGGGCATAGCACGATTGAAAAGGCTTGTACATACTATTTCACCCCTTTCGCCGGGTGAAACTTCCTCTCCATTTTTATCCAAAAACTGCATGATAGTAGTGTCAGCATCAATATGGTATTCGCCCTTCGCTTGACATTGCCAAGCTAAAACCTCAAGCTCATTGCATCCATACTGATCATAGAATGGGGCTTTGAAAGCCTTCTCTATAAATCTTCTTTCATAGTTTCCTAACAGGTCAGCGCCTCCGATAACTAGTCTAGGCTTAGATATTTCGATTCCTTTCTTCTCTATCTCTTTAGCCATCAACAGCAGCGAACTCGAATAACCCTCTAAGACATCGGGTTGAACTTGATTAACAAGAGAGATTTGCGCATCTGTCTCATCAAATACTGATGCGGTTACAGGAGCGAATATGCGTAGCAGTCTCTGGAACCTTGCCATCTTGCTTCTCGTCGCGTAGAAGGGAGATGTTATTACAACCCATCTGTCTCTAGGCTTCTGTCCACATCCCATATTTGCCCTTAATAGTTTAGCTTTTCTAAACTCGTTCTCAGATCTCGTTAGATAGTAAAATAGAGGTTGTCCAGTTGAACCGCTTGTGGACTCCGCTTCAAGATCATGGAGGTGAAATTCATTTGAAATCGTTTTTTCAGCGTTTTTCTGTAATTCCTCCTTCCTCACTATTGGCAGCTTATTAAGGTCTTTAACATTCTTTATCTCGGAAGGTTTCAACCCATATTCTCTGAATTTGTCATGATAGAAGGGAACATGTTCATAAGCATACTTCACTATTTTCCTGAGTTTTCTGTTCTGATAATCTACTAGGCGATCGCTACTCCAGTATGTATGTCTATTCAAATTAGCAAGATGGTAAATTATTCTAAAATAGTTATACAAACTCGGATGCTCCTATCAGCCTTTTTAATTATCTTCACTTTTCACTTTTAAGTTCTGGAATAACTACGCTAAACTTTCCGCTCTTGTCCAAGGGAATATCACTAACAAAATCGACTTCAAACTTAACTTCATCACCTGTAACGTTGAGCACTTTGCTGAAGAATGCTATTAGCTCTTTCTCCGCAAATTTTCTGTTGATGCTTGTGCTTTTCATTTTGAGCAGAAAACGGAAGAGATTCTCCTTCTTTTGAACAACACGGAACTGTTCGATGTCCTTGTAAAAGCTTAACTGGTACATTCCTGCTATAAAGGCAAATGAGGATATGGCTCGTCCGTCAGGCAAAATAACAATTGAATCTTTTCTTCCTTCAATGATTTTCATTAGTGGAAATGTTCTCCCGCAAGGGCATGTGTCTTCCTTAGAGGCCTTTCCTATGTCGCCTACTGCGTATCTGATGAAGGGCATAGCACGGTTAAATAGGCTGGTGCAAACTATTTCACCTGTTTCTTCAGGCGCAACTTCCTCGCCATCGTCATCCACAAATTCCATAATAATTGTGTCAGCATCAATATGGTATCCTTCCCTTTCCTCACACTGCCAAGCGAGTCTGTCAAGTTCAGCGCATCCATACTGATCGTAAAACGGTGCACCGAAAACTTTTTCGACATATTTACGGGAATAAGTGTCAATTAAGTCGGCTCCGCTTATCAAGAATCTGGGCTTTATTGTTTTTAAACCTTTTTCGTCAATTCGTTTCGCCAATAGGAGAAGGCTACTTGCATATCCGTCCAAAATGTCAGGCTTTAACTTTTCAATAAGTGAGATCTGCGTATCAACGTCGTCAAACACTGAAACTGGGATGGGCGTGTATAAGCCCAGAAACCTCTGTAGCTTCGTGGTTTGACTAAAATAAAGAGGATGCGTAATTACGACATGCTTGTCACGGAGCCTTTGTCCACATATAATGTTAGCCCTTAAATGCCTAGCTTTTCTATACTCGTCTTCTTGTCCACTTATGTAAAAATATAATGGTTCTCCGGTTGAACCGCTGGTCCTAAGAATTTTAAGTTTTGAAACATCGTGTTTTTTAGAAATTATCTGATTTAAGCTTCGCCTTATCTCATCCTTCCTTATAATAGGCAGTTTTTTCAAATCTTCAATAGTCTTTACGTCGCTGGGTTTCACTCCGGCTTCTTTGAATTTCATATGATAAAATGGCACATTTTCATAAGAGTACTCTAAAATTTCTCTCAATTTTTCATACTGGTAGCGTCTCAATTTTTCTTTAGGCCAATAAACTCTTCTAAGCAAACTCCTCAAATAATAGTAAGCTCTTATATAGTTAACCAAAAATCATCATCTCTTATGAGCCTAAGTTTTTCCTAGAACGTTAACTTTGCTAAACTGGGATAATGCTAATTTTATCGCTTCCCGTATGTTCTTCTGAATGAATGGAACATGCGTCTCCAACTTAGCTCTTATCGTCTCTTTGTTATTCCAAACATAACAAATTTTCGAAAAAAGTCTTCCACTAGACAATTCATTCAATGGAATAACGCATTCAGACATATCAAGACTCATAAAAAGGCCGATTTGTTTATGGTCATAAGCAACACATAAGGTTGGCACGAGACCTGAAAGAGCCAAAACAGCTGGGTGCATCTTGGAAGAAATAACTACATCCATTTTGTCTAAAAACGACTTAAATTCTTCGGCTTTTTCAACTTTGACAATCCTTGCATGATCCTTGTTCTTCATCTTGTGCAGTATCATTTTTGAAATCTCTAAATCGTCATATCGGAAACCTGAAACATAATGTGGCAGAAAAACAACGGAAAAACCAAACTTTTCTATTGCTTTGTCCAGTGCTTCAGCATATGAGGTGACCTGTCTTTCAATCTCCAATTCTGAAAAAACATAGCTGTAAATGCCGGGGGAAACTCCAATGCATGGATGAAAATTGTCCTTCAATCTCGTGTTAGTTGCCGATTTAAACAGCCAAGTTGTGTCGAAAGTCAAAATTTTAGGGGTCTTAACGCGTAATGATTGGACTATTCGATTTGAAATAGGTTCTCTTACTAAGATCAAACAGCAACTGTTTAATGCAAGTTTGGACAGAATCCGTCCAAAAATAGTCTTAAATGGGCCTACAGAGTTTGGAAACATAACAACTCGTTTACCGTAAAATTTCGCAACCAGGACGTCCAAAGTTCTTGAAGTTAGCAGAGTCCACCATGTTAAAATCCAATATATGTTTGGTGGAAGAAAGGAAGTGCCTTCCTTGAAATTCTCATCACTGTAAGATACTACCATGTCACATTTTTTAATACATTCTAAAAGCTTCGAACGATAAAGACCCTTCAATCCGATTTTCACTAAACCTGCGGAAAAAATCGACAACGTTACCTGTATAGGCATTGAAATTAAGCTGGCTAACGCAAAAATCTTGTATTTTCGACTTCCCCTTTCATATTCGAACTTTCTCGCAAAGAAATCTGCTTTCTCGTAAGGAACGTCAACAACTGGAGGTAGAATTGCGTCTAAAGGCAAATTCAGCCTTCTTACACCTTCAACATCGGTGGTTGAAACTGAAAAACTAACTTTGTCTTTAAAAATTTCCTTCATGACAGCAATGTCAGTTTTAAAAAGAGCCTCGGCGCCCTTGTTATTCATGTTTCCAACATGGATAATCATAACTTTAAGGGCACACATGATAGGCACCAAACTCAAAGCAAACAAAGGAGCTTATAGACCCCAGAATAGAGTCTAATAAGTGGAAGAGGAACACATACCAACAAATGCTTGAAAACCTGTTTTTCAGACAATTTAACATTTAAAAATGCAAAAAAGTTCCTTGCGAAAACAAAGAATGACCATGAATGATTGTAGTTCGGATTAAATTCGGGCGTTTTCATTCCATAATGCTTAATCAATGCTAGCCTAATTTCAAAATCATCCTTCTTAAACTTCAACGGTTCTTTCTGAGCCTCTCTAACTTTCTCGCAGCTTATAGGTTTCAGAAACACAACCCCAGCATCGCGGGCGAGATTCAGAATGTCTGCAGCATGCTTAGTTCTCACCATAACGATAGATTGGCCATTTTTATCATTTTTCAGTTCGGGAAGCCAAGCATCACCAAGCGAAATATCCGCCAACTCGTTAGTTTCATCTGGACACATTAAGCAACGTGTAGGTGTGAAGAAGAAACTCGAAAAGATAGGCCAGTATGCATTCCATTTGCCGCTGTAAGGAATAGAGAAACTTGAACCATTCTTCAGCTTGACCAGCATAGAACCAGGCCAGCCTCTTCCACGATAAGTGATCTCTGATACTTCCTCGCCTGATATACCGAGTTTTTTAAGCAGAAACTCAGTGCCAGAAAAACTAACAGTGTGCGAACACATAATCCCTATGTGCAGCACTATTTTCTCTTTCAATGCTTTCATATTCATTTCCGCTTTTCGAATACCATGAATATGACACGGTAAACCTACCACTGCAAATTTCCCTTTTTCCTTAACAATATACTTTAAGGCTTCGTTCAACGGCACAGGGCAATATTTTGATCTGGAGGCGGAAATTACATCCTCCTTGGTTCTTGCAACAAATGGTGCTGGTTCTAAGGGTTTGTCTCCTCGCATCCTAGTAACTAAAGCCCCATCAATAATGCCTTTTTCCAAAGCAAAAACAAGTAGCTGAGTCGCAACACCTCCGGAAGAAGAGTCAAACCGTATTTCCTTATTGTTTGAGTAGCCCACATAACAATTGACATAATTTCCAACATGATGATCCTCTGGTTGTCTTCCAAAAATTTCAGAATTAAAACCTCTAAAGTCTAAAGAATAACCTGGGCAACATTCAACACATAGACGACAACGGATGCATTTGTTCAGGTCAATTTTAGGCAAGAAAAGCCCCTTTGAAATACGCATTACAATGGCTTCGGTGGGGCAAACTCCGACACAGGTGCCACATCCAGTGCAAAGCTCGTCCCTTATGATTTCAGCAATGTTGTCGCGAAGAATGGTCATCTCTTCACTAACCGATTAACGCGTGTCAGCTGTTATTAAATAATCATCTGTACTGCTTCATGCTTTCCGCATCTCTTCAATTTTGCGCCAGGCTACCTCTCTTTTCCCTAAGAGATATCGTGTTAGTCCCATAAGAAGTGCAAGATTACTTGTCAAATACGAAGAAATGAATGCTCTTGACTTGCTAAACAAAAGTAGAATAACACCCAACAGTAGCAGAAACCACAAGGTTGGAAAATACAGAATCATTGTTATCGCAAATACAAATGCTGTGACCATTAGAAGCAAGGGAGATACTACATGCATGTACAAGTTGAAAAGAATAATCGCAGATGAAAGGGGAAGCTTACCCTTAACTTTAAGTCTTAGAGAGTGCGCCAATCCTGCAATAACGTGCTGTGCTCTCCGTGATTTTAGCATTAATCTTCCTCGCAGAGAAAATGCGGCAGTATCGTGAAATACCGCCTCAGGCACGAAAATGCACCGATACCCTTTAGATATTATGTTTATCACGGTTCCAGTATCATCGGAATAGCCGGACTTCTCTTCAAATTTTTCAAGTGCGCTCTTTCTATAAAGTGAGAGTTCTCCCTGAAAGATGAGGGTCGAATCGATCTTACTCTCGCCAAGTCTTAGAACGTAATAAAATCCCCTGTAGATTCCCTCAGATAATGTGTGTATACTCTTTTTTAGATTAATCAGTTCTTCACGACCCGTAACTGCTCCAACAGATGAATCGGCAAAAAAGGAAACTGCCTTACTTAACGCCTCAGGTTCCCAAAAAGAATCTGCATCAGAGGTAGCAATAATTTCTCCATCAGCAAACTCTAATGCTGCGTTAAGAGCATGAGACTTTCCTAGTCGCTGACTTTCAGAAAGTAGTTTTATTGGAAAGCGAGACTTGTTCTTTTCAAGCCATTCCTTACATACAGCCAACGTGCCGTCTGTTGAAGCGCTGTCGACCAGGATTACTTGAAGCTTGTCTTCAGGATAATCTATTCGTTGAATATCGTCCAACTTTTTACTTATGACCGATGCTTCATTATAGGTGGGAATTATAAGCGAAACCTTAGGGTGATAGTCGCGACTCACAACTACTTCCCAAGTTTTCTTTGCCTGTTTATTCATCCAAATATAGTAAACGAATGATGGAGCAAAAATCCCTATAATTAATAATCCTAAAATGATCAACAGTGGAATCATTTCGGTCTCACCTTACATCAATTTGAATCGCTGTGACCCGCAACCTCTTCATGAGTTTTTACTCTAAATTCATGGTCGATGCGGTTTTACCTATTTCAGTAACTCTTCAAGAAGTGTAAATGTTTCACGGGCATGATGTTCTTTAGACACACCCACAACAATGCCTCTCAAGTTTGGCAGTGTTTTTATGTAATTGATTGCTTCCTCTGGCTTAAGATATCCAGCAGCCAATATGCTCATTGCAATAATGCTAGGTGCCCGAACATCACCTAATGCTTTCTCACACTCTTCTTTACACGGATTCATCTGGAAACCCACAGCATTAAAAGGTGTCGCAACAATCACATCCTTAAAGTCAATATCCCAATCTTTAAACTTGTTTACTAAATACGCAAAATTTCGAGTTTCAAATCCAGGTTTCACACCTTTTTTCAACATAAAATCAATATGCGCCTTAAAGAGCCAATCGAGATTAAGTGCAAGCGCCATATCAGTTATAATCTCGTGAAGCAGAACTGACTTAAATTTCATCCCTTTCCCCGCCGAAGACTTTATTCTAGAAATCTCATAAGTCAGATAAGTCTTCAAAAGAGCCTTAGGGTCCATGGTTACCATTGCCTTAAGACCTGTCGCTACTGCTTTTACATTAAACGAAATGACTATTTCCTTACCAACTTTTTTCGCTAATCCGGTTATACCACCTGCTTGAGTTGCTAATCTAACATAATCATACGCATATGGCACAATCGCATACAAGTCTGGGTTAATTTCTCCTTTTTTCTCACGAATAATCCTAAGTATTGAAAGCGTTGTATCATCTACAGAAAACATAAATCCGTTTGCGCCATTTTCCAGCGCAGTCGCAACTAAACCAGCCGCATAGTCCGCGCATGTTATCGAATCAGCTCTTGATCGGCTACGCTCTTGAGACAGATGGCTTATGCCATGAAATGGATTATCACCAACAAGCAAAGTTAGTTTATCACGCATTCTTTCTTAGCCTTCCCCTTCACTTGGTCAATCAAGTAATCCACTTTGGAAGCTGTGGAGAAATTCGGTTCAGCATTACAGGTGTTTAATACTGATTCTATAAAATACTTGTCTTCACGGAAATATTCAGGCGCCCCTAGTAGAAAACCTACACCGTCATTCAAATCATGCCTATACCATCTGCGGGACTCGCCATTAATAAGTTCAAGCCTCAATTCGTCATCATTAACCATAATGTTCCCTTTTTTCCCACGAATAACTAAGCCCGACTCAGGCATGCGGAAACCTTTCTTACACCAAGATATGTCAAATTCACCATGCAAACCAAGAGAATTACTGACTCTAAAAGAAGCAAAATCTTCAGCGCCCAAACTACCCGACGATTTCAATCTAGCCGAATTGACTTTCAAATCTCCAAAAAACCACAAAGCCAAATCCAAAACATGCGAACCCAAATCGCCCAAAACTCCACCCCGAGACGCAGATACCGAGGCTTTCTTAACATCCACAAAATCTGAAGAATAAGCATAAGCGTCAAAAGAAACCAAATCCCCAAGGACCTGCTCATCTAAAAGTTCCTTAGTCTTATTAAAAGTCACAGAAAATCTCTTCATGTAACCAACCGTATTAACGCCGCCAGAAACTTGGGCTAACTCACACATTTTCTTGGCTTCATCATAGTTTGCCGCCAAAGTCTTTTCAATAAACAAATTATGTGCTATTCCCTCTGAGTAAATTGTTTTTGCAATAGAAAAGTGGGAAGGAATTGGTGTAGTGATATAGACAGCATCCAAATCCATACCAGCAAGTTGCTCAACATCGTCGGTGATAAAGACGCTGCGAAACAATTGCCTACAAATCTTACGAATCAAACCATTCTTGTCACATAAAGCAGCTAACTTCACGTTAGGCAATACATTCAATAAGCTAGCATGTAACAAGCCCATCTTACCCAGACCGATTACGGCAATTCTTACCTTACTATTCTTTATATTCTTCATAACTCACCGCCTTACCTTAACGCATAGCACACTTCAAGCTCTAAAAATGCACAACTACAAAACAACAAAATGGAAAATCAAGAGCAAACAATCTTTCTGTAAAAGCCACTTGCCATTTTCTCTAACCCTTCCCTTAAACTTGTTTTGGCTTTAAATCCAAGCATTTTCTTAGCTTTTAATGGATCTCCATAATTTTTTTTTATATCGCCCGTTCTAGGCTTGTCATAAACCACATTTGAATCTTTTCCCACAATAGCCCTTACAACCTCCACAAGATTATTTACCGACGTGGGTTTTCCAGTGCAAACGTTAAAGGCTTCCCCTTCTACACCATCGCTTTCTAAGGCTAAAATTGTCGCCTCAACAACATCATCCACATAAATGAAATCCCGCGTCTGCCTACCATCGCCATAAACAATTAAAGGCTCACCCCTAAACGCCTTTTCCAAAAACCTTGTTATAACGCCGCTGTAAGCGCTGTTTCTTTGTCCAGGTCCATAAACATTAAAATACCTTAAAATCACGGTTTCAATCCCATAACACTTGTTAAAAGCCAAGCAATAGCCTTCAGCCGCCGCCTTAGAAGCAGCATAAGGCGAAACAGGATAAAGCGGATATTCCTCTTTAAGCGGTAAAGGATTAACGTCTCCATAAACCGCCGTTGAAGAGGTAAAAACAAACCGCCCAACACCAGCCTTAACCGCTTCCCACAAAACATTCAAAGTGCCATTCACATTAACATCATGCGTCTTAAAAGTATTCTTCACAGAAGCCTCGACATCAATCAAAGCCGCTAAATGCACAACCCCATCAACATTCTTCATAACCTTCCTTACAACATGCCTATCACGAACATCCCCCTCAACAACCTCCAACCCATCTTTGCCCCGCAATCCACGCAAATTCTCCCAACTACCAGAAAAGAAATTATCTAAAACAACAACAGAACAACCCATACTCATAAGCTCCCTAATTAACCGTGAACCAATGAAACCTGCCCCACCAGTCACCAAAACCCTGGAATACTCATTCATTGTAACACGCCAATCTCCAAAGTCATTTTAACACTATTCATCAAAGTCATTAAATTTTCATGCCTTAACTTTGTTAGAGCTTTTCTTACAGTTTTTGACATCCATGAGCTGGACTGTACTTTTCCGCCTCCAACGCCGTAAACAACTTTTATTCCCAGCTTTTCGCAAACCTCAACCTCGGAGCGTGGCATATTTTCCGGCGTTCTGTCGCCTCCTTTTGCGAATATTTTTGGTTTAACACTTCGTAGAATATCGCATGTGGTTAAGTCGCAGGATTCGCTGCAAACGACAACTTCATCAACATATTTTATGGCTTCTATCACGGCGATTCTGTCTTCAAGCGGCATAAAGCAGTAGCCCTTTTTCTTCACGCAACACTGGTCCCTGTGGATTGTGACAACTAACCGATCTCCAAGCTTTTTCGCCTCTCGGAGGTAGGCAATGTGGCCCCTATGGGGTGGGTCAAAGAATCCTGAGGCAAGAACGACATTGCGTTTCATGGGTTTATACCTTTATTAAAAGCGCTTTTGAAAAAGCAGTTTGCACTAGCAAT